>ERZ1027074.548-NODE-548-length-16152-cov-6.744424_pt1 | contig 16152 bp, 6 predicted proteins | sample MGYA00519417_ERZ1027074 | MGnify/ENA primary metagenome ERZ1027074 (study PRJEB26926, sample SAMN06164770) | human gut metagenome | biome: ENVO:00009003; feature: ENVO:2100002; material: ENVO:00002003 | host: Homo sapiens | place: USA | collected 2012 ...
CTACACTCGACTAGTCGTCGGCAGCGTCAGATGTGTATAAGAGACAGATATTCTTCTCCATCCATTGCTCTTTTAATTTCATCAATAGACAAATCATATAAATCAGCAACAAAATCTATTGCACTATCAATAGATTGCAACGAAGCAAATTTTCTTCTGTCTCTAAGACAACTAATAGCTTGCTGCAAATTTCTCTCCTTGTGTAATAATTCCTGCTGTTTAATTACTGCGTATTTTTCATAATTGCTTTGACTCATAATTTCACCTTCCTTTTGAAATCCTCATTTCTTATGATTTTTTATTCCCCCCAATTTTCTTCCACATTCAGGACAATATTTTATTGGAATGTAAATAGAACCAACACCTTCGCCGTTAAAATAACCAGGACAAGTGAGAATCAATTCTGGAGTAGCGGTTTGATAATCATGAATAACCCCGTCCCATTTTTCATTTTCTAATACATTTCCATTCAATCTACCTTCGTTTAGATTATCACTATGATATGGGAGTTTCGGTTGTTTCCATCCAAATTTTACGTCTGTTCTTCTTTCACAATACATACACATATTTATTCCTCCATTCTTCTAAAGAAACTCTTGTTTCCTTGTTTACATATTTTTTTCTCTCTTTCCTCATCCACGCACCCCTTTACGGGGTGCGACCTGTGTTTTCGCTAATCCCTTACATACCGCTCACCATCCTTCCTTAATAAATATGCAACACAATTTCCTTGTCCTCTCCCAAGTTAGCCAAAATGAGAAAAGCGCAAAATAAAGCAATGTTTTCATTATACATATTGTGCCTTTATGTAAATCGTCAAAGGAATTTATGAAAAATCTTCTGTAAAAGTCGATTTTTACCCTGACACTTACGAAAACACGTTTCCCATTCGCGTTTACAGTGGCACCCCGTGGAGGGGCGCAGGGGTTGAAACAAATATATAAAATGATGGACACCATATTTTTTACGTTGCACCCCACAAGTGGTGCATGGGCTAAAAAAAAGGACAAAAGAAAAACCACTCTTGGAAAATTCCTTGAGTGGCTTTCTTTTTTTTTGCGTTATACTATTAAATATCAATAGCAGTTATCAAATCATCAATGTGTTTGTAGTGTCTCATAGTCCCTACCTGAGTTAGTGATGCCATATACCGCAAGCAATGTCGGTATCGAGTTTGCCTTACCTGGATATGTCGCACTGTCGACGAAATTATACGTTTTCCCGTTGGCTGCAGTAATCGATCCATTGTCCATAAGCTGTGAATATCTCAGGTTGTAGACCGCTCCGTATGCTGTGATACGTGCTGTTTCAAGAATCATGTACCGGTTCTCATCCCCATGCTCTTTGAGGTAATCTGGGTCATATTTCTGGTACGCATAAATCTTATCCCCGGTATCCTCGTCGGTAATCATATCGTAAGGATTGATATGCTGCTCTTTACCATCTTTATCCACGGTCACATCCGTAAATTTTGCAGAAGACGGCAGCCCGAGTGTTACGTGCCAGCGGGATGCACAGAAACTGTACTCATCCTCTGAAACCCCATTAGGTCCAAGGTCATTTCCAATGGCATCAAATTCCTTAAAAAGCTCCTGGTCATCATCGCCATTAATATCTTTATGGAGTGCTGTAACTTTACTGTTTCCAATAAAAGTACGGGTACGTCCATTCAGGTACAGGAACTGCGCGTTACCCTCGCGGTAGCCATCTCCCATCGGGATGGACAGCGGTGCAACAACCTCTTCTTCCATACCAGTTAATGGATTTTTTTGGGTCATCGGCATTCCATTTGCATCGAGTATTGTACGGCCGAGCACTTTCGATGCCGTTTCGGTCGCAGCCTTCTCTTCATCGCTGTAGTTCCGACGTGCCTTCTCGTCATCCCAGTTCAGTAACATAGCATGGTCATAAATTTTGTCTTTCTGCTGATTAAAGTAGTCTGTTCCATACTTATCCATAAGACCAAACTCATTAACAAGCGTTACATCTTCATTCCGGCTGCCCCACACATCAACTGCCATGAGCTTGTCCTTCTTAGTATCGAGGATGTAATATTTCGGCTCGATCTGGACGTTTCCGTCCGCGAAATCCCGGCTTAATACCTGGATATCCCATAAGAGGTTGTATCCAAGCTGAAGCTGCTCACTCTTTCCCCGCAGTGCTGCGATGTTATTCTTTGCTGACTCAAGCGGGGTTGATACGCACCTGCTGGAGTCCTCTCCTACATCAGACCACTTTGCTGTATGCCATGTATTGTACCACTGGTTATATGCGGATACCTTTTCGCCCCGGATATCCGTTGCGGTATCCCCATTATTTTTGTGCCATGACAGGTATGCGTTCTGTATACTCTTATCGACTGCATGAACAATACCATCTATATACCATTTATCATCATTTGTCTTACGTTTGAACAAATTGCTAAAGCGGAGGTCGGTACTATCCTGCACCGTGAGGTTGCCAATCCTTGATATTAAATCGACGAACGTTTGCTTATATGCCGAATGTTTTGCCGTCAGGTCAATTGCACGTTCTGCATTTGTAATGCTCGAGTTATCCTGAGAGCAGTCAAGTGATAACGCTCCGTCACGATCGTACGGATTTTCACTACCGCTCGGAGAAGGCTGATTGTTGATGGATTCAACTGCATACTCAATTGTAGCACCACTCATCTCATGGTTGTCAAGCTGGGCGTAGAACTGATATGTAAATCCATCATCACGCTCCGACAAGCTGGTCAGATCGTAACAGTTGTTTTTAACGTTGCGGTTCGTCACCTTGTCCGTAATTTCCAGCTGGAACCATTGACCCGCAGGGTGCTCCTCAAAGGTTCCGTTCCGATTATACAAAACAGAAAATGGGAATTTGATCCATTTTTCTCTGGTCCACTCCGTGCAGTCATAATTATTCGTATATCCTTTTCCCTTCCGCTGTTCGGTCTGGGCGATTCCATAATCATCTGACTCATAAAAATCGCCACTGTTTGGGAAGTAAATATAAAAATAGTTATCAAGCAGGACGAAATCTCCAAATTTCAGCGGCTTGGACGTTCCCGGTTTTCCTGCATTTGCCTGCTCTGCACCCTTTTTATGCAGCTCATCATTATGACATGCATCATAACAGATCTCATTGCCAGCATCGTAATGTCCAATCTTTCCGTTAACTGCCTTATGATGCGGTTCCTTGCACTGCAGGACATAAGTGATCTTGCAGTCCTTCGTGCATACATGACTGTCGTAGATGCACTGGCAGCTCCAGAACGGGTTTATGATGGTATGTCCATCTGTAGTGACACTGTCCGGAATCAATGAATAATTATTTCCGGCTGCCTTCTTAACCAGGTCAAACACTTTGCCCGGATCATAGTCAGTATGTGCCTCGATAACGGTAATCTTTGCATAACCATTTCCACTATGTTCCCCGGTGATACCGGATACATCCGTTAATGATGATGCTGCATAACCGGAACCACCGCCGCCAGCTCCAGATCCTACAGATCCATAATTACCTGCTACATCAGATCCACCACCGCCACCACCGTAGAGGCCTCCACCGCCGCCTCCACCTTTTGTGCTTGTGGTTCCTCCAGTTCCTCCTTGATAGTTTGAACCTATACTTCCGTAAGACTCGTTTCCGTATCCTTTTCCTCCAGTTCCTGGTGCCGCAATTGTCGCTCCAGTTCCACCACTAGCCCAATTACTTGATCCTCCTGATATTCCAGATTGGTTTGCACCGCCACCAGATCCTCCATTTGCACCACTTTGTAAACCGGCACCGCCGCCTCCGCCAGCAACTAATACTGGATTATTATTAATGTTTATGGATGTATATCCACCACCTGTGGTACCACCACTACCTCCGCCACAATATCCATTTTGTCCGCCTACATTAATGGTTAAAGTCGTATTATCAGTTATTGTTATTGTACCGTTAGAGTATCCTCCTTTTCCACCACTAAAATAATTTGTACTTCCACCAGAGACTCCCCATGCTTCCAGCTTATATTTACCAGCCGGGAGGGTAATACTTTTCACGGATCCAGAATAGTCATAGGTGTATGTCTTTCCAGCAGCTACACCACCTGCAGATCCGCCGCTGCCACTTCCATAGCAGTTCTTCATCTGATCCTTAATTTTACCCCATACCGCAGATCCAAGCATTTTTCCAAGGTCTGCAGTGTTTCCGTTGCTTGCTTCATCTACTGCAATCTTAAAACCTTCCGATGGCGTGTCCATGCATGCTTCTGTATGCACATGTCTGTTGTTTTCTGATGTCTGTTTCTGGTAGCCATCATCAAACTTGCGTGTCCAGTCAATCGTTCCGGCTGCAGTGATTTTTACAAGACCGTTTCCACGGCGTACCCCGGACTTCATTTCTGTGTTTGTAAGACCGGATGCTGTATATCCCGAACCGCCGGCACCGCCGCCATTATTTGCATTAGTAACATATCCGCCGTACCAGCCACCTCCGGCACCGCCAGAATCAGTTCCAAATGTTACAGATTCCCCAACACCCTGTTTGTATCCGCTGCCCTGGGTTCCTCCCATTCCGCAGCCGCCCATATTCTGGTTGGCTGAGTTATAGTCACAGGATGCAGTTTCAGAGTCTATCCTCATCCGTGAAGAACCCCTTGCATGGAAACAGAATTCCCAGATAGTATATGGATTCTGTCCGGAATCTGCAGAAGTCCCGTCGGTATTTGTTGTAGATGTAAGTCCGCTTGGTACGGTAAATGAATATCTGTATTCATTACTGTTTGCTGCTTCAACCGTAAAATCTCTTGTCTGGTATCTTCCATAATTGGTATATACAACCGGATATCCATTTGTAAGATTATCACCTTTTACTGTTATCGTAACCTTTTGTCCCGGAAGATAGGTTTTATATGGGCCAAATACACCCTGTTCACTTCCATTCGTTACTGCACTGTTACCAGAAAGTGTTGTTCCGGTACGCAGTGATAAACCACTTGTTGGTGTCCATGTCGCATTTCCGGTAGATTTTATATTTTCAATGTATGCATTTTCACCATTCTTTCCACCGCCGTTTCCACCGCGTCCATCATCAGATCCACGGCTTCCCCCGCTGTTGTCTGCTCCGCCACCGCCGCCGGCAACCAGAAGTGTTCCGTCCGGGTTCCAGCTTGTTGCTGCAGGATTATTTGTGGTAGAAATATGTGACATTCCTCCACCAGAACCGCTGTCAGCAACACCACCGTCACCACCGCCGTTGTAACCACCAGCTGGTCCTCCAAAGCGGTTTATCCCGGCTCCATATTTTCCAGCACCGCCAACAAACACATAGATTTTCTGTCCTTTCTTTAAGCTGACATTTCCTTTGGAATATCCACCATTTCCAGCGACAGAACTTGTAGTTTCCCTGTCAACGCTGTCATCATATCCATCACCGCCAGAAGCTCCCCATGCCTCAAGGGTATAGACTCCGTCTGCCGGGGCAGTGAATGTCTGCACATCACCTGTATAATTGTAAGTATACTGTACCTTTTTATCACTTATGCCATTGTAATAATCCTGTGTTGTTTTGGCGTGTTCTGTTACACCTGCAAAGCAGGATAAGGTATGCCTGTATGAAATACCGTTTGCGTCCTTTTCCGGTGCAAGTCTCGTAACTGCAAGATTATCCAATGAATAACTGCAGTCATAAACGGTATCATAAGCTGTATCATTGGAAGTTGAATCATCCTGGTTACCGAACCAGATGCCGTCACCAATGTAATTTGTCATGTCCCCAGAAGAATTCTTTGTTTTGGTAAAGGAAATTTCTTTTCCATCCACGGTTGCGCCTGTATTGGCATCAACGGTATAAGAACCGTCTTTGTAATTAATCTTCTTAGGAGATAACACCACAGAATCCATTCCGAAATGATACTGAATAGTGTTCTTTCCATCCTTTACCAGAGGAGAGGTCGTAGATGTATATTCCGATCCATCTGCAAGCACGATCTTCAGTGAACCGTCCGGCTCTGCAAGAAGTTTTGTTGCCCGGGTAGTAAACAGTGCCTTTTCTGAATCCAGTGCATTGTGGAAATTAAATACTCCCTGGAGTTCATAAGTATCACTCTTTGCTTCTTCTGTATCCACTCCCATTGCGCTCCATGACATTGCAAGGGATGCGCTGCCGTTTCCGGAGAGGTAACGGTCCGGCTGGTTCTCATCATCTTCGGACGTGCCTTCGAATGCCCCAAGTCCGTCATAACGCTTGATGACAAAGCCACTGTCTGCGAGACTGACATCCATGTAAGTGCCTCCAGGGGCAAGGATATTACTGATAATGGAATCATAGCTGTGTACGACTCCATCATCGTCTTCCACATCACTGTGCTTTGCATTGTCAACATTAAATGCCGCCCTGCGCACCGGCTTTCCATACTGGCAGTTTAACAGCCGGTACTGGCATTCTTCTGCCGTTCCCGGACATGTTACGTCATTTGCTTCCTTATTCATCTCCGCTGCCCCGCTTTTATCATCGCCGAGCACACGCTGATCCATTTCCTTGTTTACCGTAAGGATATTTGCCCCCTGTACGGAAACCGGGTCATGGACAACGATGTTGTTGACTTTCGTCTGTCCGTTTGTGTAGATGGAATCCATGGTATAACCGACTCTCCCGACTACGCTGTCGTTCTCGTCTGTATACTTGAATGTATAGTTGGTAATATCATGCGATTCGGCGTTTTTATCAGCACCAAAGTTCGTATATGTAACCAGCGGGATAAAGAATGCACGGGACTGCCCTGTGACATATTCCTGGTTCGGGTTCGTCGGGCACTGTGCAATACCGTCCTGCATAAGCACAAGTCCGGCATTACCAAACTGCGCCGGTTCCGGTGCATCCGTCTGTCCGTTCAAGGAAGGAAGAATCCGGTTAATCCAGCCGTATTTTCCCCATACTTTCTGCTTGGTAGGTGCAGTATAAACATCCGCAGTATTTGTTCCCATCCGCGCTGATCCGCTGCCATAAGTATCATAGTTTGTTCCGCCATAAGTGTTTCCACATCCAGGGGAACAGATATTCCCGTCAATCGAATCCGATTTTGTCTGCATGATGGTTTTTACATCGTCCATCTGCTTCTGTTTTGTTTCAATCGTCCTTGCAGATGTTACTTTTGCAAGATCCAGGGTATTTCCATTCTCATCGGTATCTGTGATATGGTTATACTTCTCTTCATCTTTATCAAATGCGGTTTCTACAACTGCATTGCCTCCGGTGCCCTGGTACTTCGTGGATGTACTGCTGTAATTGCCGTTATAGCTTCCTACATTAAGGTTTGATGTCTTCTTAACCAGAGGGTTATTCGTCCACATCTTATCTTCCCACATCCATTTTGCCTTGCTGACATTCTCTTTTTTGAGATTATTCATATCTGCCGGCTTGGAATACCACAGGGTATCCTCATAATTTTCCTGGCACTCATGGTGTTTTGTTTCTGCAGTATCCTGGTAGTAGACAATACTTTCATTGCCTGAACTGGTCTGCAAAATCAGGAAATCTGAAATAACAGTTGCTTTACAGTTCAGCTTACGTCTCTTATCAAAGCGTTTCCACTCGAACGTTGTCTTGTCCACTGCATCGGCTGTGTTATTGGTATATCCGGTCTTGGTCTTTGCTGCTTCCCCGGCTTCCCCTTTTCCTTCCCCGCCTGTCTTGGCATTGTCGTGTCTGTTGCGGAGGTTGCTGTATGTACTATTTGTATACAGGCATCCCCTGCACCAGCTCTTTTTATGGCCGTTTGCCGTAACTACAACCGGGCTTCCCCCATGGGATGCAGTCTGTCCGTCACAGGAATCTGTACGGGTCAGCTTTTTATCACTGTTAAATTCTGTCCATGTAACATCATCATCCTGTCCGGTCTGCAGGCTGTAGCGGATACGCCCGGCTTTTGAAGTATCTGCCTGCGCAATGTTATAAAAAATATTCGGGTCGTACCTTACGATCTTTGATTTTACAATATCAAGGTCATTTTCTGAGGTGTCCGTCCAGGTTTCTTCCCCGTCTGCATCCGGGTCATCCCCTATATCCCCGGTCTCATAGTCCGGGACAATAAGATCGCCGTTTTCATCATACTCTTTATCGTTTGCAGCTTCCGTGCCTTCCACACCGGACAGGTCCGGGTCAACGACCTGGGTATTATCCTTATTATCTTCCTTCTCTTTCTTTACTGCATCTGCTTCTGCTTTTCCTGCTTCCCCTTCAATGCTGCTTCCGCTGCCATCGTCTGTCTTACGGATCTCCCCCATGCCTTCGGCATAGCCTTCCTGCAGCTTCCATACCTTAAGGTTCGTGAAACGGATGGTATCGAAACGCAGCTTCTGGATCCAGGTATCCTCGATTGCCGGGAGTACATGCTGGCAGCATGCGCCACAGAGGTCATGTGCCCCAAACTGGGTCAGGCCGCTTTTCTTTTCTACTTTCAGCCCGCTTTCCCCGGCATTGCCATCATAGTTCTTTGCCGTAATGCTTCCATCCCTGAAGGTTACTTCAATTTTGTACTGGATGCTGGAAGATTTCCCATCCACGGATCCCTTGTATCCGCTCCAGCTGGAGTGTCCGGTTACTTTTCCATGTTTATCCGTTGTGTGGGAGCCGGAAGCAGAGGCTATATTACCTTTGGTATAGCTCCATCCTGTTCCAAGGTCGGATGACGTATTTGTCCTCTTTGCACCTGATACAAGGTTTGATGACGTATAGGTTCCACCTCCATAAGACCGTGAGGAACCGGTATCATAGCTCTTTTCCCCTCCGGTCAGTGTTACATTGATCGTGGCGGTCCCTACGTGGTATACCCTTTTATATCCGTCAGAGTCATCAATACGGTAAACCGTGCCATCTGCACTTTTACCGATTTCCTCCATCTTCTTGGCCCAATCTGCAGCCTGCCCTAATGCCGTATTGTAGGCAGAAACATCCCAGTTTGCCGGGGTCGGGGACATGCTGTATACTTTACCGGCATTTCCGCCCTCGCATGGTTTTCCGGACGGGCTTACATTCGACCCGCTCTGTGACCACCGGGAAGTATTGTTCCCGATCGTCCCTGTCCATGTCGCATGGAATTTGGTTGTGCTGTCGTGTCCGTTTACGGTCGTGTTATAACCGGCAGCGCCCTGCGGGTTTACGGCACTGTTCTTTTCTGCAGTGACCGATTTTTCCTGTTTCCTGTCATTGGCATCTGCAACAAAAGTCTCTTCTTTTGTATTCCCTGCGGTAAGTGATTTTAAAGTATCACCTTTCTTGTACTCACAGTCCGTGCTGTTGAAAACACTCTTGTATCGTCTTGTGGAACGGTAGCTGTTTTTACTTCCACCTGAAATTTCCTTGAGGTAGTAATCATCATAGACTGCCTGCATGTTGACAATGAATTCTGACCCGCCGGTTGCAAAGTACAGGGACCGTGTGCTCGGCACACCTGCCATTGCTTCAAATGTCTCATTATAAATGGAACCTTCCTTTAATTCTGCATATGCTTCCGGAATGGATTCATAGGTGTCGGAAAGGTTCACATCCTTCGTATCATCCTTGTGGTAGATATACTGTGCAATGACATTGTTTGTTGTTGCGCAGCCACCTGCCTTAAGGTCAGACATGGATGGCTTTGTTTTTGTGACCGAACTTCCATTTATCACGCTTGTCCATTTTGTCTTCGCACCACTGCCGGATTTCTGCATGATATACACTTTTGCTTTCCAGTTCACATAATAACTGCCGGTGCCGGAAATCTTAAACCCTTTGGTACGCACATCTGCATTGGAAATGCGCCAGATCAGGCTCCGGTTTGCCTGCAGGTCTTTACCACCAATCTGTTTTGCAGACACAAGCTTGTTGTAATTCTGCTCATCTCCCTTTTCACTTCCCTTGTTGGTGGAATCGTATGCGTTGAGCGCCTTATAATAGGTAACTTCTTTTTTTGCATCATATTTGGTTCCTGTTTCCGGATCCGTTACCTGCTGGACACTTTTTACAATTTTCGGATCGAGCAGGCTCGCAGCGGTTGTCCCGTCTGCATTTTCAAACACAATCTTTACATAGTATTTATCCGATGCAAGAACCTTATCGAAAAGTTTCTTGGATTCCTTGTCTTTCCCCGGGGACAGTTTCACATACAGGTTGTCCTTAATAGTTGCTGTGTGTGTTTTCCCCGTCATACTGTAAGACTGGAAGGTATCCTTGATATCTTTTCCATTCTGGGCCGGTTCCTTGCCGTTGACATCCTTGCTGTAAATGGTAAGGTTAAATTTCACATCCGGGGTCTCTTCCGGCTGTGTGGAAGTCCAGTAAAAACCGTTAACTGCGTAAGTACCATACTGCCATGCTATATTTTTTGCTGTACCTTTAAATGCATTAATACCATGCTGGGACCCGACTGTTTGAAGCAGTTCGACCGTGGCCAGCCTGTTGTATACCCTTGCATTCGGCTTTCCGTTTTTATTGGACATGCTGTAATAAGCCTTTGTCGTGCGCATGATGACCATGCGGCTGTACCAGTCTTTGCCGCTGCCCGTGACGGATTTTGTATTCTGCACTGCCTTTGAAAGCCTGTCATAGTACGTGCCATAGCCAGCATCTTTATACTTTGCTTTAGTGACAACGCCTTTTTTCGTCGCGACCTCTCCATTGTGCGCCTGGTAGTTCTGTCCGGATTTATCATCAGATGCTGCAAAACCAATAAACCCTTTGTTCAGGCTCTTTGCATTTACACTCTTTAACGATGCAAAGGCGTCTGCTTTGCCGGAAAAGTTGTAATGCTTATTAATGACACTTCCGCAGGAGGCATAGGTGACCTCTTTGCTCGTGGCATAAACCATTCCCATGTCCAGGCGGATGACAACGTTTTCCAGGCTGCTGCTTCCGCCCTTTCCATTGCTTCCGTCAGCCGCTGTTTTCGCATATGTTGTTACGGCTTTCAGCCATTCGTTTGCTGCTTTTTTGTCACCGCTTGACTGGGCGAGGGCGTAACCGCTTACCAAAAGGTCCAGGTAATGTGTGTTGTACTCATCATTCAGGACACGTTTTTTGGCCTCGTCCATTTCCATGGTGGCACCCGGGGCAAGTACCTTTTTAAAACGGGAATTGGCCTGGTAAATACTCCGGAGTACCTGGGACCCGACCATGTTTTTGTTTGCGGCATCCCTTTCCCCTTTCTGGGTACCATATAATCCCTCTTCTGTTCCGTTTTTGGAGAACATTTCCGTGCCATAGGATTTACTGCTGAGTCCGGCAGCTGTCGTATACCGGAGGAAGACATCTGCCATTTCCGGTGTTGTCGTATACTGTCCTTTACTTGTTTCATTTACGTTTGCAATGGAAGAATACAGTCTTCTGGCACGGGCAAGGTTTGTTTTCCCCTTGGATGAAAAGCTTTTCCCGTTAAAACCGATAATCTTATTAATATCATCCTTACTCAGTTCCGAGAAATGTGCATAGTTGCACACTTCATACTTTTCCTTGGAATCAACGGATGTGACTTCCACAAAAGATTTCTTGTTTTTTGATGATTTTTTCTCTTTGTTCTTGATATATTTCTTCAAATCGGCATAGTAAATGCCTGCCTTATTCTTCCCGCTGCCGGCAACGCCGTCCGTGACGCCCTTTGAAGTTTTCTTGAAGCTCCCGGCATCCTTTTCCTCATACCACGGGTCAAGATCATAAAAAACGGACTTTTTATTCCCTTTCGCACGGCCGGTCACAACGGAACTCTTTTCCTTCATTATCCAGGAATGGTGGCTGCTGGACGTGATGACACGCGGGACGAATACCAGGGTGCTGTCATCATATTCATACGAGTTCTGCATCGCGAGGATGTTGGACGTAATCGCATGATGCAGGGCATTACTGTACTTGTAGATTGTTTCCCCCTTATCCGTGGTTCCCATTTTGTCGATCCAGTATGGGTAGTAGTCTGACTGGTCTTTGGGAGGTGTATACTTCTTTTTTGCTTTTTTTACGACTTCCGGGTCGCTGGTGGACGCTACTGGGGAAGAACCCTTCTTTGGATTATCCTTGTCTCCCCCATAATACAGTGTCCCTTTCTTGCTGACCTCATTCAAGTCATAGGTAACCACCGATACCCCGATGACGCCGGGCTCGTAAACGGTCGGGTTATTGCCACCCCCGCCAATATAAGACGGGCTGGATGTATTGCCCCTGGTTCCGTAATCATTCGATGCCCCGTTACCCTTTGCTGCATAAATGATTGTGGCCTCGGCACACCCAAGGATGGCTGAAACCGCAATCAGCACCACTGCTGTCAGCGCTGCCCCATGCTTTCCCATCCACGCAGCAAGCTTTTTGAAAAACCTGCTTTTGTATCTGCTGTCTGAAATACCATTGTTCTTTTCCATGGTTTTCCTCCTTCATAAAAGAATATCTATTATAAAACCGCTCCTGCGGTAGCTTTTTTATATTTAATCTGCTACAATATAAATGTGAAATGCTGTTTTTGTAGCCTTATTTTTTTTGCAGGATGCAGGGCCGGAAACCTGGAAAAGTGAAAATGTCAAAACAGGGAAATGTGTATGTGAAAAATATAAAAAGTTTTCCGTTTTTCCTTGACGTTTTCCAAAATGGCTCAATATATAAGGTGAAAGGGACAAAAGATTTCCTTTCAGCTGCTTATTCAAATATATTTACAAAATCCAAAGGAGGGTTTTATCATGAAGAAAAATGTTTTAAAAAAACTGATGTGTGTAGTTCTTGCTGCTGCATGTGTTGCTACTGCTGTTGTACCTGCAATGGCTGATGATGTTGTTACTGCAGAAGCCGCTACAAAGAAAGTCACTTCTGCGTACAAGTACCATATCGATGGTTATGACAAAAAGGGGTATCCTGCCAGCTATTCAAAAACGTCCTTTTATAAGGATTTAAACTCCCTGCCAGCTGTTAAAATAGGGAGAACAACCATTAATGTACCGGCTGTAACAAGTAATGTAAAATCTGTATCCAAAGAAAAAGGAGAACCCCGGTACGAGTCCTTTGTAAAATTTAAAGCTCCAAAGACGGGGAAATACGTATTTACGATTGACAACCTGCAGGGTACAGATGATAAATCTTTAAAATGCCTCAATATTTATATTTGTCGAATTGCAAAAAACGGGAAAAAATATTTTTTGGAAGATGATCTTTACCCAGACACCGTTGGTAATTACGGAGATCTTTACGAAAACAATTACCTTGCAAGGCTCCGCACCATCCTCGACAACTATAAAGAAGAACATCCGGAATACGCAGATGTAATCGAATATGATTACAACGATTATACAGATTTTGTAAACAAATATCCTGTTGACAAAATCAAATTTACAACTAAGCTCAAAAAGGGTCATACCTATGTATATGTCATTGATAATGCATTAGGTAGAACTACATGTAAGCCTTATTTCACTACACACGGTAGCGATGAGCAGAGCTGTCTGTACAATACCAACTATCTGAAGGCATATTCATTCGACATGAATATCGAATACAGGAAATAAACTATTTGCATAGTTGCACCCTCCGGGGTGCATGGATTGAAATATATTGTAACAGATTGAATTTACATAGTTGCACCCTCCGGGGTGCATGGATTGAAATTTATATTGCACAGGTGAATTGCCCGCCCCGCCCCAACACCACAAAAGGTAAACCGGGGCGGGGCTTCCTTTGAACTGCAATAAAGCCAGGGGGAAACCGTTCTTCCACCGCCTCTGTTCTCCCCCAAAAAAGAAAAATGGCGCAATATATAAGGTGAAGGGAACAAAAGAAACCTTCAATTACTTATTCAAATATATTTACAAAATCCAAAGGAGGGTTTTATCATGAAGAAAAATGTTTTTAAGAAACTGATGTGTGCAGTTCTTGCTACTGCATGTGTTGCCACTGCTGTTGTACCTGCAATGGCTGATGATGTCATTACCGCAGAAGCTGCTACAAAGAAAGTCACTTCTGCATACAAGTACCACTTGGAAGGCTACGACAAAAATGGATATCCTGTGAGTGGGTTTTCAAAGACCTCTTTTTATAAGGATTTAAACTCCCTGCCGGCTGTTAAAACAGGGAAAACAACCATTAACGTACCGGCCATAACGTCCTCTGTAAAATCAATCTCTAAGGAAAAAGGAAATCCCCGCTATAAGTCCTTTGTAAAATTCACAGCACCAAAGACAGGGAAATACGTATTTACGATTGACAACCTGCAGGGTACAGACGATAAATCCTTAAAATGTATGGCAGATGGTGATCTCTGCCAGATTTCAAAAACCTGTAAAAAATACTGTTTGACCAGTATTGAAGATTCTGATACTGTCGGTAAATATGATACGCTTTACGAAAACAATTACCTCGCAAGACTCCGTACTATCCTTGACAATTACAAAGCAGAGCATCCGGAATATGCAGATGTCATTGAGGAAACATATGAATATAAAACAGATTTTGTGAATACAATTCCTACGACTAAAATCAAGTTTACCACCAAGCTTAAAAAAGGTCGGACTTATGTATTTTCTGTCGACAATATTGGAATGCAAAAAGCTGTCCCGCCTTATTTTACTACACACGGCAGCGATGAACAGAGTTGTCTGTGGGGTGGAAACTACCTGAAGGCCTATTCATTCGACATGAATATTGAATACAGGAAATAAACTATTTATCTGCAGTTGCGCCCTCCGGGGTGCATGGATTGAAATTTATATTGCACATGTGAAGCGTAATCGCCCCGCCCCAACACCACAAAAGGTCAACTGGGGCGGGGCTTCCTTTACACTGCGACATGAATTTTTGGCAGTGCTATCCCTTTCTTTTTTCCCCTCCTCTTTTCCCATCGTTTTGGTCAGCAGCGGACTTTGCGCGGAGGCATGAAAAGGAATAGGGGGAAAGCTGATCTGACTTTTTCAACATCCACTTTTTCTTTTCCAATGTCCACACACAAAAAAAGGATCACCGCTATGGATGATCCTTAAATTCTGCTGCTTATTTGATTGACTGTGCAAGTGCTACTGTTTGAGCATCTACACCGCTTGCAATAATCTGCTCTGCCGTTTCGCCATTCCTCAAACGGTTAACCACAGCCACAAGCAGGTTCTGGCCTTCTGCGCGGCCTTCTACAAGACCTTTTTCAATTCCTTTGCGTTCCAATCTTTCTGCTACATCGCACATACAACCAACCTCCTTTTTATTGTCAGATTGTAAAATTTCCTCGTATCTTCGATCTCCAGCCATTACTGCCAAGAGTTTTAACATGGCATCGACATGCGTGATGACGGTTTGATCGTCCGGTACATAGTCCGGATTTTTTCTTCTCTCAGAAAAGAATCGAGCAACAATCCCAAAATCACTTTTAAATCTAGCAATCTGCTCATCCGTAAGCCATGCGATCTCGAATACATGGATGTTGTAATCACTCACATATTCATCAAGTCCCGCTGGAATATCCAAAAGTTCCTTGATGCTTTTCGGTGCTGTCCAATGTTCATTGCCAAAATACAGCACTATGGTAATCACTGGGACGATTTTATTCTTCCGGTCCAGCAACTGGCTCCTGTATGCAGTTCCGTCATAACTGAACACTCGAAATGGCATAAACTTTTCGACTTTAGTCTGATTTTCCATGCCACATAAGGCGATCCGGACATTTCCATCCATCCAATATTTTGCGACATCACGCTCCAATTCATGAAGTTTTTGATCACTTGCTTTGTATTGAGAATGAACAGAACTGTTTCTCAGCGAATCCGGATGTACTACATCTTTCCCTTCAAATACAAAAGCATTTATGATATCTGCAAAAACATCATTGTAATCCTCAAGTATTTTTTCGGTTAAATCTTTTTCACCCATATTTTTTCCTCTCTTTCCCTGTTTATGCAAATTTTTTGTTTCTAATCAGGGAAAGCTTAGGCATCCCTGATTATTTCAAATCAGGGACCATCCCTTATCTGATTTTATTATAACACCCGCAATCGAAAAAATACAGTGGGAAAATGGTCAGATAGCCATGTGCTGCGTGCTCGCATGTTTCTTTTCTCCCATAAATCCTCACTCTCCTTTCGATACGTGTTTGTTATTTCAACTTTAATATGAAACAAGAAAAGTTCCCCACCCCGGCTTCCTGCCACCAGAACACGGGTAGCTGGCGGGGCGCGAACCTCGCCATTCTTG
>ERZ1027074.610-NODE-610-length-14929-cov-3.810004_pt1 | contig 14929 bp, 13 predicted proteins | sample MGYA00519417_ERZ1027074 | MGnify/ENA primary metagenome ERZ1027074 (study PRJEB26926, sample SAMN06164770) | human gut metagenome | biome: ENVO:00009003; feature: ENVO:2100002; material: ENVO:00002003 | host: Homo sapiens | place: USA | collected 2012 ...
CGAGATGCAGCGTAGTCTCGTGGGCTCGGAGATGTGTATAAGAGACAGGCTCTGTCTGCCAGCCATCCACAATTTTCTGCTTGAAAATGCCATACTCATAGAGGATCGAATAGCCGGTAGCCAAGTATCCCTGCGTGGCAAGGCCGTCGAGATAACAAGCGGCAAGCCGCCCTAGGCCGCCGTTGCCGAGGCCCGCATCCGGCTCGCTCTCATAAAGATTATCCATTTTAATATCATAATCTGCCAGAACCCTGCTAAACACGTCGGTCAGGCCGAGATTATAGAGATTATTCTTTAGAGAGCGCCCCATCAGGAACTCCATGCAGAGGTAGTAAACATGCTTTGCACTCCCCTGATCGGCCTTTTCTTCAAACTCCGTGCGGCCGTCGCTCATCATATCCCGCACGATCATGGCAATGGCTTTATAGAATTGCTCATAGGAAGCCTCCTGCGGCGTCACGCCGAAGAAGTGGGAAAGCTTAGCCGTCATTAGCTTATTTGCCTGCTCCTTAGAAAGTGTATATTTCATATGTTTCCTCCAAAAAATTTTGTCAATAAAGATTTTAAATCCATTTGCTTTATCTATTTTATATGAATATTCCAATAATTTCAACTATAAGGGATGATTTCATTCTCCTGCATTGAAAATTCTCATAAAAAAGTGCTATCCCCTTTAGCTTTACACAATTTTACGGGAACATACCTGTAAAAAATCGATTTGCTCGTTCCATTTGCATCTCCTGAGAAAAAAGCGTTTTTCCTCTTTCCCGCATGGACAATCTATAGTATAATAACCAATAGGGCATCTATGCGTATTTTAAAATGCGGCCCTATTTTTCACGATAGAAACGATTCCGCATTATTTTTGAAACCGTCTGTTAGAAAGGATGTCATTTTAGGTATGGAAAAGAACAGAGTCAGGCTGCAAATTTGCGGCACGGATTATTATGTCACCACAGAGGACGATGTGGAATACACACAGTCCCTCGGCGCCCAGCTGGACGAAACAATCAGCGGCCTGATGCATGAAAATGAGCGGCTTTCCCTCACGCAGGCGGCAATCCTCGCCTCCCTCGATGCAATGGACGCCTATCGCAAATCAGAGAGCAGTGCGGATAACCTTCGCTCTCAAATCCGGGAGTATCTTGAGGATTCGGCCCGCGCGCGTATGGAGGTGGAAGTTTCCCGCCGTGAAGTGGACCGCCTCAACCGCGAAATTCAAAACCTGCGCGCAAAGCTGGCCGAAACCGGCAAAAAATAAACATGCGAAACATGCGAAAACGAACAGAGGCTGAAATTCTCGCCCCGGCTGGCACAAGAGAAGCCCTCACCGCCGCAGTTCGCTGCGGTGCGAACGCCGTTTATCTGGGCGGCAAGCTGCTCAATGCCCGCCGCAATGCGGAGAATTTTGACGATGAAGCGCTAAAAGAAGCCGTTCGCTATTGCCATGAGCGCGGCGTGAAGGTATACTTAACGCTCAACACCCTGGTACGGGATGCGGAGTTAAAAGATGCGGAGCACATGCTCGCCCTGAGCTGTGAATCCGGTATCGACGCTTTGATCATACAGGATCTTGGCATTGCCAGGCTTGCGCAAAGCTGCGCGCCCGGCATTCCGCTGCACGCCTCCACCCAGATGTCGGTGCAGACGCTGGCGGGCCTGGAGGAGCTCAAAGGCCTTGGCTTCACCCGCGCGGTGCTGCCCCGCGAGCTGACGCTGGAGGAAATCACGGCGCTTGCCTCCGAGTCACCAGTTGAACTAGAAATTTTTATCCATGGCGCGCTGTGTATGTGCGTCTCCGGCCAATGTTATCTCAGCGCTATGCTTGGCTCCCGTTCCGGCAGCCGAGGCCTCTGCGCCCAGCCCTGCCGCCTCCCCTTTGCCGCGCCCGGCGGCACGGGAGCTGACCTAAGCCTGAAAGATCTTTCCCTGATTCCGTACATCCGCACGCTCCATGAGGCTGGCGTGCTGTCCTTTAAAATTGAAGGGCGCATGAAACGGCCGGAATACGTTGCCGCGGCGGTCACAGCCTGCCGCCAAGCGCTTGAAAACGGCAAGCCAGAAGGCGCACTCTCCCGGCAGCTTCAGGCGGTTTTTTCTCGCTCCGGCTTCACCGATGGCTACTACACCGGGCAGCGAGGCCGCGCCATGTTTGGCACCCGGAGCAGAGAGAATGTATCGGCAGCGGCTCCTGTGCTCAAGGAGCTTTCTCATCTTTATGAAAAAGAACGGCCGTTGATCGGCGTTGCCTTCTCTTTCACGATGCGGCCGGGCATCCCGCTCACGCTGACCGCTGAGGCACGCGGCCAAAGCGCTCGTGTGCAATCGGAAAAACTGCCGGAGGCGGCCCTGACCCGTCCGCTCACCGAAGTGGAGGTGACGCGCCAGCTCTCCAAATGCGGCGGCACCCCATATTATGCACAATCGGTTTACTGTGACCTTGCGCCGGGCCTGAGCGCTCCCCTCTCCTGCCTCAATTCGTTGCGGCGCGAGGCGCTGGCAGCGCTTACCGGCCTGCTGGGTAAGCCTGCTGTGAAACGAGTGCAATCCGGCATTATGAAGGCGCCTACCCATCAAACGAAGGCGCCTGCTGGATTCTACGCGCGTTTTGCAGACGAAGGGCAGCTTCCGCCGGATTTGAGCGCCTTCGCCTGCGTTTATCTTCCGCTCCACACCCCCGCGCCAAAGCTCAAGGCGTTGGTGCAGACCGGGGCGCCTATTGCGGTGGAAATCCCACGCGGGCTGTTTGGCAGGGAAGGCGCTGTCCGTGCGAGCTTAAAGGCAGCCAAGCAGGCAGGTGTAACAACAGCGCTTGCGCATACGCTGGACGCTGTCCGCATGGCACGAGAGGCCGGATTTCTCATCCATGGCGGCTTCGGGCTCAACCTGTTCAATACACAGGCGCTGGAGCAAGCCGCCTCTATAGGGCTAAGCCAGGCCACACTCTCCTTCGAGCTAACGCTTGCGCAGGCGTCTGCGCTAGGTGGAGAAATGCCGCGCGGTCTGATCGCATATGGCAGCATTCCGCTCATGCTCACCCGCAACTGCCCCATTTCCAACGGCAAATCCTGCCGTTCATGCAGAAAAGATGGGGTTTTAATCGATCGGAAGGGCGTTCGTTTCCCGGTTTCTTGCATGGATGGATGCAGCGAGCTATTCAACTCTCGCCCGATCTATTTGGCGGATCGACTTGCCGAAATTCAGAAGATCGATTTCCTACTTTTGTACTTTACCCATGAAACGCCGGAGCAATGCGTCGGGATTCTCACTCAATATCAAAATGGAACCGCGCCAAACGGCGCTTATACACGAGGACTCTATTTCCGCGGCGTGGAATAACCGGTTAAATTGGGAACACAAAAGATGCCGGCCTAAGAAATGGACGGGCGGCATATTTCTCTGTTTGAAACACGATAAAACCGCCCTATACTCTTACACAGAAGCCAAAAACCGAATAGATAGAAAGGATGCACCCTTGCTATGACAACCTTGAAAATAAAAAAAATGCGCGAAAACGCTATTCTCCCCCAGCGTGCCACACCGGGCAGCGCTGGGCTGGATCTCTGCGCCTGCATCGACGCTCCCCTGCTGCTTCCAGCGCGGGGCCATGCGGTGGTTCCCACCGGCATTGCCATTGAATTGCCAGAAGGGACGGCTGGCTTCGTATTTGCCCGCAGCGGGCTCGGCATCAAGCACGGAATTGCGCTTGCCAACGGCGTTGGCGTGATTGACAGCGATTATACCGGCGAGGTGTGCGTAGGGCTGATCAACCAATTCGACGAGCCCTATCAAATTCAGCCCGGTGAACGGATTGCACAGCTTGCCGTTCTGCCCATCCTCTGCCCCGTCATAGAGGCGGTGGATACCCTTACACAAACACAGCGGGGAGCGGGGGGCTTTGGCTCCACCGGCCGATAAGCTCGAAAAGGGTCATGTGCCCAATCCTCATCACATTATATGAGCATTTATTCTATCATATAGGTTTTATTCTGATTTTTCACTCGATTGGAGATGGATTATGAAGCTCATTTTAGCCTCCGCTTCCCCGCGCAGGCGAGAAATTTTGGAAAACGCAGGCTATCTTTTCTCTGTGCGGCCCGTGCAGCTTGAGGAGCGCCTAGATCCCGCTCTCCCTCCTGGCCGGGCGGTGGCGGAGCTTGCTGCGCAAAAGGCTGCATGCGCCGCACAGCATGCCGCGGAAGACGAGCTTATTCTTGCCGCAGATACGATTGTGGTATGGAATGGCGCCATTCTCGGAAAGCCGAAGGATGAAGCGCATGCATTCGCTATGCTTCGCTCTCTTGCCAGGCATGAACACACCGTATATACTGGCGTATGCGTCGCGCTACCGGGTGAAAACGGCAAAAAAGAAGCCTTCTCCTGCGCTACTACCGTGCGCTTTTACGCTTTATCGGATGATGAAATTCGCAGCTATATCGCCACAGGGGAGCCAATGGATAAGGCAGGCGCCTATGGGATTCAAGGTTACGGCTGCCTTCTGGTGGAAAGCATCCAGGGCGATTATTTTAATGTGATGGGGCTTCCCATTGCGCAAACGGCGCGGCTCCTTTCCCAATACGGGGTGAACAGTGCCGTTTTGTAGATCCGCCCCATTTGCTCCTTCTTTCAGTGTGATTAGATATAGAATTTCGCCAGAAAATAAGGCGAAAACAGGCGAAAAACTGCACAGGTTTTTTCCATTTGCGGTTGAGAAAGTTTTTAATTAAGGTTATAATAATATATGTTATGGGTGCAGCCGGGCTCCGGCGCCCCGCTTGGAAAGGAGTTTGAACGCCATGTTATTTTCACAGGATATCGGCATTGACCTTGGCACTGCAAACACACTCGTATTCGTAAAAGGTAAAGGGATTGTCACCCGCGAGCCCTCCGTGGTTGCGGTAGACGTCCGTTCTAATCCGAACCGCGTTGTGGCGGTAGGTATTGAAGCAAAAGAAATGATCGGCCGTACCCCCGGCTCCATTATCGCAGTCCGCCCCCTGAAGGACGGCGTAATTGCGGATTTTGACATTACTTCCGATATGCTCAAGGAATTTATCCGCCGTGCAACGAGCGGTTCCCCCTTCAACCGTGCCCGCGTAATGATCTGTATCCCCTCCGGCGTAACCGAGGTGGAAAAGCGCGCCGTGCATGACGCGGCCCGCAGCGCAGGCGCGAAATACGTCAGCCTGATCGATGAGCCGATGGCCGCGGCGATCGGCGCCGGCCTTCCCGTGAGCGAAGCAACAGGCAGCATGGTCGTCGATATCGGCGGCGGCACCTCCGAGATCGCCTGCATCTCGCTGGTCGGCAGCGTCAGATGTGTATAAGAGACAGCCCTGGGGGATATCGTCACCTCTCGCTCCGCGCGCATTGCAGGCGATAATTTTGATGAAGCGATCATTTCTTATATCAAAAAGAAATATAATCTTCTAGTTGGTGAACGCACAGCAGAGGAGATTAAAATTAGAATCGGCTCTGCCTACCCTTATGAAGGCGAAGGCACAATGGACGTCAAAGGTCGCAACCTGATGGACGGCCTGCCGAAAAACATCGAAGTAAGCTCCGAGGAAATCCGCGAGGCGCTGGCGGATCCGGTTAACCAAATCTTGGATGCGATCCGGGCCACGCTTGAAAAAACACCGCCGGAGCTCTCTGCGGATATCATTGATCACGGCATTATGCTCACCGGTGGCGGAGCGCTGCTGCGCGGGCTGGATCGTTTGATCGCTGTTGAGACGAAGATGCCCGTTCATGTGGCGGAAAATCCTCTGGACTGCGTGGTGGACGGCACCGGCATGTGTCTGGAATCCGATGTGCTCGGCATCACCGGCACCAGAGATTACAACTGAGTCCCTTGGCCCCTTGGGCCTGACTCGGAAGGCAGGCAGGGATTTTTATGCAGCGTTTCTTTCACAGCAAGCGTTTTAAGATTTTGCTCGGCATCCTTGCCGCGCTGATGATTGGGATTATCATTGCGGCGGCCTCCCATGGCGGAGCGTCGCCTTCTTCCTCTCTGCTTGGGGCGGTTTTTTCCCCCTTGCAGCGGCTTTCCGCCTATGTGTCGGAGCAAATCGGGAATTTTTCCGGCGGCTTTGTCTCCGCAGGCACCTACGCAAAGGAGATCGACGAGCTCAAGCAGCAGATAGCGGATTATCAAAAAAAACTGGTTGATTATGACGAAATGAAGCGTCAGATCACTTCCTATGAATCCGTTTTGGGCGTGAAAGAAGCCCATCAGGATTGGGAGATGGCGCCCGCTTCGATCATTGCGCGCGATTCGGCGGATTTATTTTATTCCTTTACGCTCAATAAGGGCTCCTCCGATGGGGTCGAGCCCAACGACCCTGTTATTTCCGGCCAGTATCTGGTTGGCCGCGTGGAGCGCGTATGGAGCACCGGGTGCACGGTGAAAACAATCCTTGATCCATCAATTAACGTCAGCGCGGAAGAGTCCAACACCAATGAGCAGGGTGTCCTCGGCACGGATATTGCATTATCCCGGGAGGGCAAATGTCAGCTCACCGGCCTGGAGCGCTCAACCGTTGTTTCCAAAGGCGGAATTGTGCAGACCTCCGGCGCAGGCGAATTCTTCCCGCAGGGCATCCTTATTGGCACAGTGGAGGATGTAAAAAATAATACGTATGATATTTCCGCTTATGCGGTAGTCAAGCCGGGCGTCGAGATTAGCGCAGTGCACGATGTTTTTATCATCACTGCCTTTGAGGGGCAGAAAACGGCGGAGGATGCGCAAAACGATTCCGGCAGCAGCGCGCCATAATGGCGGGAGCGCGCGCTGGAATCCTTGCAGAAAGGCAGGGCCTTCGATGGTGAAAAAGGAAAAAAAGCAAGTCTACCTGCGATGGGGAATTCTCGCTGTAATCATCCTGCTCGTATCCCTGCTGCAAAACACGGGCGGTCTGTTGCCTAGAATATATAGCGTCAGCGCGATGCCTTTAATTCCGCTTGTGGTTTGTATTGCCATGTTGGAGCGTGAAATGGCAGGCGCATGCTTTGGCATGTTTGCCGGTATGCTTTGGGATGCCGTGGGCACGCGTGGAGATGGATTCCACGCCGTTGTTCTGCTCATCATCGGCTGCATCTGCGGGTTGTTGCTGCACTACCTGATGCGGGTCAATTTTGTCACGGCACTGCTCCTGTCCACATGCGCGGCGTTGGTGCACAACCTGCTTTATTGGCTGGTTTTTCTGGTGATTCCGGGTTATGATGGCGCTGTGAGCGCCCTTGTGCGCTTTTACCTGCCCGCAAGCCTGTATGCGGTGCTGTTCCTGCCCCTTTTTTTCTTCCCCCTACGTGCGCTCGGCAGGAAGCTGAAAAACCCGCTTTCTACAAATGAAGAGCCGTCCGTAATCCTCTAGATGGCATGATTTCCATCCGACGCGCTGCATGAGCGCCAACCAGATGGTTGACTCAATCGCCACCAAAACGGCGGTTTCCATGAACAGAGCATTTTTGACACAGCAGTTTCTAACCGCTGTGTCTTTTACGATTTTTTACGAAAACATTTTTGAGCATGAAAGGATGGGCCGAACCGATGAATCAGGACAAACGTACCTCCCGCGTTATCATCTCTGTCTGTCTGCTGGGCGTATTCCTGCTTCTATTTGCAGGCCGCCTTGTTCAGCTGCAACTTGTCCACGGCGCCGAATATGCCGAACAAGGTAAGTCCATCAGCTCCGCCAGCACGCGGGTGGAGGCGGCACGCGGCGAAATTTTGGATCGCAACGGCAATCCGCTTGTGACCAACCGGCAGGGCAACTCGATCACATTCACAGCAGAAAAATTCCCTGCTGATAATAAAGATGAGATTGCGCAGCGTAATCAGCTCGTCAACAGCCTCATTGAGCTGCTGGAATCCAAAGGGGAAAAATGGATTGACAACCTTCCGCTGATTTATGATGAAAGCGGCAAAATTGCCTTCCCGGAGAATCGGGAGAGTGATGTGGCCTACCTAAAATCAGATGAAATCCTGCATGTTAACAGTTATGCAACCGCGCAGAATTGTTTGGATGCGCTCATTGAAAAATACAGCCTCCAGGAATATACGCCGGAACAGGCGCGCAAAATTGCTTCCGTATACTATGAGATGCACCGCCTGATGTTCAGTAAGCGCACGCCATACACCTTCGCGGAAGATGTTTCCACCCAAACGGTAGCGGAAATCAAAGAAAAAAGCGATTTTTATCAGGGCGTTGAGATTGAGGTCGTACCATACCGCGAATATGTGGATGGCGCGCTTGCTCCCCATATCCTCGGCATGGTCGGCGCAATCAGTGAAAATGAATATGAAAAATATAAAGAGAAAGGCTATCTCCAAACCGATTCCATCGGCAAAAACGGCATCGAAAAGGCAATGGAAGAATACCTGCGCGGCACAGACGGCGTGAAACGCACTACAAAGGACGACGACGGCAATATCACAACAGAATACGTCAAGGAGCCGGAGCAGGGACACACGATCATTCTCACCATTGATAAAAACCTCCAAAAAGTTGCGAACGAAGCCCTTGCAAAGCGGATTGCAGAGCTCAAAGCAGAGCAGCCTGATCACCCCTTCTGCGGAGCCGCCGTGGTAATCGACGTTCACACCGGCGAGGTGCTTGCCGCCGTATCAAACCCTACCTATGATATCTCTACCTACAGTAAAAATTATGACGAGCTCTCTAAGGCGGAAAATGCACCTCTGTGGAACCGTGCAATGATGAGCGCTTATGAGCCCGGCTCTACCATGAAGCCTGGCATCGCCATCACCGGCCTGGAAGAAGGTGTTTTTAATGCAAACACTACCTATTATTGCGGCGGCCGGGGGGGGTACCAAAGATACCGCGAGCTAAAGCTCGGATGCAGCACAGGCACGCATCGCAATATCAGCGTTGTGCATGCCATCGAGATTTCTTGCAACAACTTCTTCTTTGAGGCCGGATATCAGATCGGCATTGAAAAAATGAATGAGTATTCCCGAAAATTTGGCCTGGGCCAGCCGACAGGCATTGAGATCGCGGAAGAAACCGGCACGCTTGCCACGCCGGAATATGCCGAATCGATTGGCACTCCATGGCGCCCCGGCGATACGGTGCAGTATGCGATCGGCCAATCCTACAACCTGTTTACTCCGCTCCAAATTGCAAACTATGCTGCCACTATTGCAAATGGCGGCACGCGCTATGAAACACATTTGGTCAAATCCATTAAATCCTATGATTACAGCAAAACGGTGTTGGAGAAGGAACCAGTCGTCTCCGCCAATCTGAATATCAGCAAATCCACGATTGATCTGGTGCATGAAGGGATGCGGCGCGTGGGCGACGGAACCGGCTTCTGCGCGCGCTCCTTCTCCAAAATTAAAAATGGCGTCAAGGCCGCCGCTAAAACCGGCACGTCCCAGGTGAAGCGCAAAATCAACGGCCAATGGCAGAATGATTATAACGCTGTCCTAATTACTTACGCTCCTGTAAACGACCCTGAAATTGCCATAGGGATTGTCATTGAAAGCGGGGACACTGGCGTTGACTGCGCGCCGGTCGCAGCAGAAATCTACAACCAATATTTCTCCGGCAGCGAAAGCGCAATGGACCTTCCGCAGGAAGGCAATACCCTTCTGCAATAACGCTTGAAAGGAGAAGTGGAACACCATGGCTAGAAAAATTGTGATCGCCTCCGGCAAGGGCGGCGCGGGGAAATCCTCTTTGGCCGCCGGGCTCGGCGGAGCGCTTGCAGGCATGGGCAAACACATCCTCCTAATCGATTGCGATATCGGCCTGCGCAGCTTGGATTTGATCCTAGGATGCGCGGAAAACACAGTTTACGACTGGGCGGATGTCCTGTTGGGCCGTTGCGCGCCTGAAAAAGCGCCCTTATCGGTGGGCGGCCTTCATCTTCTCGCCGCGCCTTTGCGCGACACTCCCGCCTTTACCCCGGGTGCCATGCACTCCCTTACCGCACAGTACGATGCCTTTTTTGATGATATCCTTATTGACGCGCCGGCAGGGATCGAGCGGGGGTTTCGCTTGGCTGCCAGTGCGGCGCAGGAAGCGGTGGTCGTTTCCACGCCGGATGCGGTCTGCGTTCGTAGCGCCGCCGCGGCTGTAGACGCGCTGTATGCGATGGACATCGCGCCGATTCACCTCATTATCAACCGCTTTAAGGCTCAGCCCGTTTCAAAACGCCAGCTGCTCAATATCGACCAGGTGATCGACAGCGCGGGTGCCCGTCTGCTCGGCATTGTGCCGGATGATCCGAATGTTACGTACCGTGCGGCGATGGGCAAACCAGTGCCCTTTGATTGCCCGGCGGGCAGCGCGTATCTTCGAATCGCAAAAAGGATCGAAGGAGAGAAAATCCCGTTAAAACATCTTGATAAAATGTAATTTATCTGTTATGATAGGAATAAGAATTGTTATTTTTGAATCAACACTCTCATAAAAAAGGAGCTGCATATATGAATATCGCACTAATTGCCCATGACGCGAAAAAGGAGCTTATGACGCAATTCTGTATCGCTTACTGCGGCGTACTCAGCCGCCACACACTGTGCGCCACTGGCACGACGGGCAAAATTGTCTCTGAGGCAACTGGGCTTTCCATCCAGCGGTTTCTAAGCGGTTCACAGGGCGGCGATCAACAGATTGCTGCAAGGATCGCGTGCAATGAAATCGATTTACTCCTGTTTTTCCGCGATCCCCTTAGCCCGAAGCCACATGAGCCCAACGAAGCCAATCTGCTTCGCTTGTGCGATGTGCATAATATTCCGGTTGCAACCAATATTGCAACTGCGGAGGCATTGATTCACAGCCTCGACCGTGGAGACCTTGATTGGCGCGATATTGTTAATCCAAAGGCTTGATTTTATGCGGCTGGTCCTCCCAATTCCTCTATTAAGCTGAGCAACAGAATCTGATAAAAAGGCGTCCTGTCTGAATAGACAGGACGCCTTTCTTTGATTTCCTTATTGAACCGCAGTATAGCTACCGCCCTCATTGTATAGAATATAGCTTTCAATCCCTGCCGCTTTCAGGGCTGCCACCTGCTCGCTCACATCAGAGCTCGCATTCAAAAGGGGCATCAGGGTGGCATTTCCCGCCGCGGCTTTCAGCTGCTTCCCAGCGGCCGCAAGGAAAACGGACGGATCCTTTGCGGGCGAGAATGATTCTCCGCCGATTGTAATGCTTCCTTTGAGCCCAGACAGGCGCAAATCCGGCGCATAAACATCGGCGCCGCTTCCAAACAGACTGCCATGATACTGGCTTTCTCCACCGCCGAGGGCCCCTTCCCCTGATTGCATCAAAATCACATTTTTACTGCCAGCCGCCTGCTTTGCACTGGCAACAAAATTCTTTAAAACATCATTTCGGGATACGCCGCTTTCGCTCTCTCCTATATAATAGGTCTTATTCAGCGCATATCCGCTGGGGAACTGCACGCTATCGAGCAGGATGCTGTCAATTTCCATGGCTGTCAGCTCACCGATCAAACCGGTCAGATAGCTCTGCACTGTTTCCGAATAGGGGTTTGCCCATGGTTTGCCGCCTTTATCCGCGCTGTTGTCCAGCCAGAGCGTGCCGGGCCGCTGGTAGCATACCGCGCTACCCTCCCCCAACCTTCTGGCGGCCAACGGGTCACGGAAGCACTGCACCCGCGCAATCACAGACAAGCCATTGTCATGAATCTTTTGAATCGCTTGTGCAAAATTCGAATAAGCCCCCTCTGCGGCGCCCGTTACCTTCACCTGCTCCAATGCGGAGGGAAAAAGCAACGTGCCGTCAGTATCCTTTGCGTCAATCATTACAGCGGATGCACCGCTCTGCTTTGCAACAGCAAGGAAGCTATCTAGGGCAGATGCATTGCGAAGCGTCCTCTCCGGCAGCCAGAGCGCCGCAATTGCTTTTTGCTGCTGCGCTACAGGCCCCTCTGACTGCGGCTCCTGCGGCGCATCCGATCCTTGCCCGCCACTGCCTGTTTCCACCTGAGGCGGCTTGGTAACAGCGGGCTTATTGGATAAATTCAAAGCAAAATCTGTAATAAAAAAGGCAAGCACCATTACTGCGGCAAAGCCCAACACCATTAGCGCGATCTTAGCAATTCTTTTGCCGCGCTCTGAGCGGCTGGCACTTTTGCGGAAGCGGCCTTTGCGCCCCCCTTCCGGAAAATCTTTCCGAAAGCCGTAGTAGCTGGAGCGCTGCCCGGAGCCGTAGTCTTTTTTTACTTTATATTTTTTTCCCATACAACAGCCATCCTTTCGTGGAATTCGCACCCTTCATTGGTAAAAACAGAGTGCTTCAGGCACCGTCCTGCAATTATATAAACAGGGATCTGCCGGAAAAACCAGTGAACGCAAGCGCCAGCAAAGAAACATAAATAAAAAGCGCCGGCGTTCCTTGAAAGGCCTTTGGGATCTTATCGTTACGATCCAGCACGTGAATCCCCGCATGGATCAGAAACACGGCCAGAGCGAAGGCCGCGCCTGCCCCAAGGCCCGCGCCAAGAGATTCGCCCACCGTATAAGCGGCACTGCGGTTGATCACAGGGATCGCAAGCACTAGCGTATTGAATGCCGCCATGCCGATCTTCCGAAGGATGCTGTCGCTTGCATGCAACGCATAACGAAACACCAGCACTACGATCACATACAATACAAACAGCACAATCATATATATGAGCAGCCGTACAAGCGTATGCGCAAGGCTCACCTGTGGCAGCAGCTCTAATGCGCGGCAGATAATCGAGGTTGCAGCGGAAAACACGGTGATAAACAAGGCAAAGGATAGCACATAACGCGGCTTGGAAGAGATTCTGACCGCCTCGCTTGCGCCGAATCCGCCTGTAAACACCAGATTTTGCAACAGTAGGGCATAGAGCGCCGTTACCAAAAGCGTGACAAATCCGTTCATGGCTGCTCCCCTTTCTCTTTTGCATCCTGGACATTATCCGCCCGCAGTTTACTCTCCTGCTCTGCACGCCGCCGGTTCAGCGCTGCTAATACGTCCGCAAAGCTTTCCATTTCCTCATCCTGCCTCGGCTTGCGTGCCGAATCAGGCTGTGCGTCAGAGGCTGCCGGCTTGTGCGCAGGGCGTTTCTGCGCGGACAAGGGCGCTTCTTTTTTAACTTTCTCTACTTTCAACGCTTTCTCCACGGAGCTACTCCTCTTCGTGGGCGGATGCTTTGAGGCCGGCTCTTGTGTAGGCGGCACGTCGCCCGGCTTTTGATGCTCCAATTTCGCGGGCCTGCTTTTCTTCACCGGCTTTTTGGGCTTCTTTTCATGCGGCAGTGGAACGGATTTCTTCTTAGCCAAAGCATCTGTTTCATGCTTCGGCCATTGCTCCGGCTTTTTCTTTGACTTTGGTGCGGATTCTTCCTGCACAGCGCTTCGTTTCCGGTGGAACAGGCGCGCCAGCGGCTCAATCACGGATACATCCTCATCATCCACATGGGCAACCGGAGTTGCCAATTCCTCTTCTCCAGAATGGCGCAGATGATAAATCCACTTTACGGCGGCAGCCATAAAGCCCAGCAGCAAAAAACCTCCAAAGGGCATCAATAGGCCCGTAATCTTCGGTAGAGTTGGAAAAGAACGTCCTAAAATAGAGCCGCTTCCCAACAACTCGCGGACAAATCCGAGCAGCAGCAACACAATCGCATAGCCCAGGGAGGCGCCCAGCGCATCCATCATGCTTACACGAAGAGGCTGATGCACAGCGCAGGTTTCGCAGCGGAACACAATCATCGCATTGACCGCAAGCAGTGGCAGATAGCCGCTCAGCGTGCCCAGAAAATCCGGGAAAAAGCGCTCGCACGCAAACAGTCCGCCCGCGAGTAGGCCGAAGCTGAGCAAGGCGTATATTCCGATACGCAGCCAAAAGGGCAGCCTCTTTAATACGAGAGCCGTCAAGAGCTCCATGATCATCAGCAGGACGGCTGATACCACTGCTACGATTGCAGCCGCCTTCAGCGTGGTGGCAAGCATAATCGCTGGAAACAGGCCCAGGCACAGCATTAAAACCGGATTGCCCCGCAGAATGCCACGTCGAAAGGCCTCTTTGGCCGAAAGAACCTGCATCTCCTGCTCACGCATTCATACCGCCCCCTTCCTTCTTCATATCCGTGGCCGAGGCGGCCGCCTGCTGCTTTTCCTTATGGCCTTTTATCAGCCCGTCTGCCATCGGCCAAACGGCATTCATCAACAGCACCGCAAAGCATGCGCCTTCTTCATAAGCGCCGAAATACCGCAGCAGCATACAAATCCCACCCGCCGCCATGCCGTAAAGCAGCCGCTGTAAATGGGTTTTGGGAAGCGTGGCGGGATTCGGCAAAAGAAACAGCGCGGTAAACACCAGCATGCCCGCTGAAATCTCCATCGTTAGGGACAGCTTGCGCCCCGTCAAAATCCGCGGGAAGAGAACAGAACATACGGAGCACACCGCTACAAAGCCCGCGGAACTGAGCCAAAGGGAAGAATGGAAAATAAAAAACGCGATTGCCGTGCCAAACATGACCAGCATACAGGTAGCGCCCATCGGGCCGGGCACCTTGCCGATTACCGCGTTGAAATAGCTTAAAATATTGCCATCAATCGAATTATGCACTTTCAGCATGGAGGCAAACGAGGCGCCCTGCACAAAGCCTTCCGAGCCGGTCACTGCCATGGGCAGCGAGCTATCGATCGCCGGATAGGTAAAAACGAGCTCCGGCCAGCAGACGCACAAAAAGGCGATACCAGCCGCGGCGGGGACAAACGGCGTCTTTTCTGCGCTCCCAAAGGGCAGCTTTGCCGCCACGATTGCAAACGCACTCCCTGCGGCAGGCAGCCACAGCGGTGCGGAAGCGGGCAACAGCAGCGCAATCATAGCGCCGGTGAGCGCCGCATATAATGGATCCATCCCCGGTTTTCTACGCATCAATGCCGCGCCGGCAGCAT
>ERZ1027074.628-NODE-628-length-14479-cov-5.977121_pt1 | contig 14479 bp, 10 predicted proteins | sample MGYA00519417_ERZ1027074 | MGnify/ENA primary metagenome ERZ1027074 (study PRJEB26926, sample SAMN06164770) | human gut metagenome | biome: ENVO:00009003; feature: ENVO:2100002; material: ENVO:00002003 | host: Homo sapiens | place: USA | collected 2012 ...
ATCATCTTCATATGCCATCTTATTTTTTAGAGACATTTACTGAATATCCCTTTTTATCCGCAATCATAGGGGGCAATAAACTTTCATTTATTATCCGGTAGTATGATTGCGGATAATCTGTTTATATGGATTTCTCCTTGATAAGTCCTGTCCGGTAGGCCATCAGCAATTTCTTTAAATCGTTGATCTGTGTCACCAGTTCCCGTCCTTTGTCAGTGTCCTTTACCATCATGCGTTGGGTGCTCATTTCTACTATCTGGGTGCTCGATTTGATATCCTGCCCTTCTTCAATGGCTTTTTGCATTGAGGTGAACGGTTCGTGCTGTACCAGTTGGAATCCGCGCGAATGGTATACCAGTGTATATCCGGCAATTCCGGTTTCCGAATGGTACGCTTTAGAGAATCCTCCGTCTATGACCATCATCTTGCCGTTTGCTTTTATCGGATTCTCACCTTGGATGGTTTTTACGGGTACATGCCCGTTGATGATATGGCGGTGTGTTCCTATCACGCCGAACTCGTCCAGCAGCATGTCACATACTTTTTCTTCATTGCGCAGGCTGTAATAGTGACCTTTCACTTCCTTGTGCAACTCTTTCTCTTTTAAGAAGTAACGTTCAAAAGTAGCCATTTTGTCTTTGTCGAAAGCAGGGGAGTCTTTGCCACACCACAAGTACCATACATAGTCTACGGCAAAGGGTCTGTCCTCGTTGTCTTCCTCAGCGAAGAAGGCGGTACGGATCAAATGCCCTACTTTTTCCAGCAAGGCTTTTCCCTTGTACGTTTTTCCGGCTATGGACACATCTTTCAGCGTACCGTCGGCATTCAAGGGGATGGAGGCGTGGAACAGCAGATTTGAGTTGCTCACCGTGTACATGCATCCGTAACGGAACAGGCAGCGGATATGTTTTTTCAATTTCTCACTGCTGACAAATGAACGATGGAGTTTGTTCATAATTTCCCGTTCTTCGTCTGTCAGCTTATAAGGATCGGCAGGATCTACCGTAGGAAGAAAACTGTCTTTCAGTTCATATTCTTTTCCATTGGGCATTGTGATGGTCTTACGCTCGAAGTCTATACGGTGTAGCAGCATACGGTCGTCCATCTCGAAATCGGGGCGGCGCCTGATAATCTCCGCTTCCAGCTTGAACTGGATAACACTGATTGCTTTGTGCATCTGGCCTATCATGCGCAGTGTCTTGGCATTGTAAGTACAGTCTTCTTTCTCTACTTTCGGTCCGAATAGGGTGCAGGGATCGTCTGCGTATGTTTCCATGGCAAAGGTGGCCAAGGGCAGAAGGTTGATGCCATATCCATCCTCCAAGGCGGCAAGGTTGCCATAACGCATGGCCAGGCGTAGCACGTTTGCCATACAGCAGTCGTTGCCGGCTGCGGCTCCCATCCATAAAATGTCATGGTTTCCCCATTGTACATCGAAATTATGATAATCGCATAATATGTCCATAATGCGGTGGGGGGCGGGACCACGGTCGAATATATCACCCAGCACATGCAGTGTGTCTATGGTGAGCCGTTGGATGAGGTTGCATAAGGCAATGATAAAGTCATCGGCGCGGCGGGTAGAAATGATGGTGCTGATGATGACGTTAATATACGCCTGCTTGTTGGGAACCATTGAGTTTTCGTGCAACAATTCCTGAATGATATACGAGAATTCTTTGGGAAGTGATTTCCGCACTTTGGAACGGGTGTATTTGGAGGATACATTCTGGCATACACGTACCAACTGGTTCAACGTGATGACATACCAGTCGTCCAGGTCCGTTTCCACTGCTTTTACCAGATCCAGTTTTTGTTCCGGATAATAAATCAGCGTACATAGTTCTTTTTTTTCGTTCTCGCGCAGGGTATTCCCGAATATTTCATTTACTTTTCTTTTGATGGCCCCGGAAGCATTCCGCAATACATGCTGGAATGCCTCGTACTCTCCGTGCAGGTCGGCAAGGAAATGTTCTGTACCTTTAGGCAGATTCAGAATAGCTTCCAGGTTGATTATTTCCGTACTGGCATCGGCTATAGTGGGGAAACTATGCGACAGCAGTTGCAGGTATCGCATATCTTTCTGTATGGTTTCCGGGGTGATTGAATTATAAGCGTTCATGGCTGGAAATTATATAAAAAACATGAGTATTAATTGGGCTATAATGACCCGGCTGAACATGGACAGCGGATATACGGTGGCATAACTCACCGCCGGATTATCACCGGGTAACGTGTCATTGGCATAGTTCAATGCCATAGGGTTTGCCATGCTTCCACACAGCATGCCACAGGTGCTTCCGAAGTCGAGGTGGCTTATGCGGAGGGCCACTAATGCCATAATGACTACCGGAATAAAGGTGATGGCGAAGCCTACAGCTATCCAGATGGCTCCTTCGGGGCGCATCACTGTCTCGAAGAAATGTGCGCCTGCATCCAGTCCCAGGCAAGCCAGATAGAGGGATAACCCGATACCGCGCAGCATCAGGTTGGCACTCCGGGTGGTATAAGTGATGAGGTGGAAACGGGGGCCAAAGCATCCGATAAGAATTCCTACTACGATAGGTCCGCCTGCCAAGCCTAATTTAACGGGAGTGCTGATGCCGGGGATGGCGATAGGGATGGAGCCTAGTATCAATCCCAGTACAATACCTATAAAAATGGCGGCAAGATTAGGGTCCTTCAACGTTTTAACCGCATTGCCCAATACTTTTTCCACATTCTCTATGGCTTTGGCTTCTCCCACTACGGTCAGCCGGTCGCCCAGTTGGAGGATCAGCCCCGGTGTGGCAAGCAGTTGTACCCCGCTGCGCATCACACGGCTGATGTTGATGCCATAGCTGTTGCGCAGACGTAAAGAGCCTAGTTTTTTCCCGTTTATTTCGGGGCGGCTGATAACGATATGTTTGGAAATCAATTGGCTGTCTATGGCATTCCAGTCGATGTCTTCTTTATTCCAATCCTGGTTTTCCTGTTCGCCGAAAAGAATCGTGAGCGAGGGAGCGTCCTTTTCGGTGGTGATAACCAGCAGGCGGTCATTCTCTTTCAGTATTTTTTCTGAAGTGGGGATGCTTACCGTGCCTTCCCGCCATAAACGGGAGATAACAAATTTAGGATAGCTTAATAAAGCTACTTCTTTTATGCTTTTATTGAAAATGGCGGGATTGTGCACTTTGAAGGTGGCAATGAATGTCTGATTGGTGTCCTCGTGCTCGTGAATGTCGATATCTGAGGGACGGACAAATAATTTGCGTACCAGCAGCATGGCCAGAATAACACCTACCACTCCCAGCGGATAGGTTACGGCGCAACTTAACGCAGCGCCACTGGCGGGTTCCCCCATTTGTTTCAATGTCTGTTGGGCGGCCCCCAAAGCGGGAGTATTGGTGGTGGCTCCACAAAGGATGCCTACCATATCGCTCATCGGTATGCCTCCCAGTTTGCTGAAAAGCACCGTCATGACCGTACCTGTCAGAATAACGCCTATGCCCAGCATATTGAGCTGTACGCCGCCTTTACGGAATGAACTGAAAAAGCCGGGACCTACCTGCAAGCCAAGTTCGTATACAAAAAGCACAAGACCGAAACTCTCGGCGTAATTCAGCATATTCGGGTCGATTGAGAATCCCAGGTGTCCGGCCAGAATACCGGCAAAAAAGACGAAGGTAACTCCCAATGAAATGCCAAACAGGTGGATTTTACCTAAACCGAGCCCCACGGCAATGATAATCGAGAGGATTACAACCGCCTGTAAAGGCGTGTGTTCAAAAAATAAGCTATTTAACCATTCCATATTGCAAAGATAGTACATTTTTAAGTTCTGCAAGCGATAAATAGGTATTTATGGATGGAACATGACTCATCTCGTTCTATAAATGATTCTTTTCCTCCAGCCACGCATCAATCAGTTTTCTTGCCAGGCTCAGCTTTTTGGGTATCTCCGGCAAGTTGTCTTTGGTATAGAAAGCGCCGGCACTCAGTTCTTCTTGTTGTAGTTTGATGTTTCCGCTTTCATAATCGGCGGTGAAGCCTATCATGATTCCGCTGGGATAAGGCCACGGCTGGCTGCCGAAATATTTCAGGTTTTTGATATGGAGTCCTGTTTCTTCCAGTACCTCGCGGTGCACACATTCCTCCAAAGTTTCGCCCGGTTCAAGAAAACCGGCTACCAAACCGTTGAAGGTTCCCCGGAAGTTGCGGGCGTGGACCAGCAGTATGCTGTCTTCCCGGCGTATCAATACAATGATGGCAGGAGAGATGCGCGGATAAATTTCCTGACGACATTGGGGGCATTTTTTAGCAATAGGAGAAATCTGTACGGTAGGTACGCCGCACATGGGGCAATAGCGGCTGTTCTTGTCCCAATTCAGTATCTGGAAGGCTTTGCCACCCACATTGTACTCTTCCCAAGGCAATACGTCGTATGAACTCCGGAGATCCATCATCAGGTGGCGGTCATTTTCGCTGCCGGGCACCGGGGCATGTACGGAGAAAGTCTTGGCAGTGCGTCCCTCTATCTCTCCGATGGTGTGGATAGTGCTTCCCACCGGAACAGGCATGGGAGGCTCTGTTCCGAAAGGTATGGTGTACATTCCGTTCTTTTTCTCTATCAGCAGCTGATCCTTATAAAAAACGAACCAGCCGCAGGTTTCTATATCTTCTTCCATATTCTTTTTTACCTTGTTGCAATTATTGATTCAATCCTTTCATAGTGAGCTGGATGCGCTTGCGCTCTAGGTCTATGCTCATCACTTTCACTCGTACATGCTGATGGATGCTGACTACGGTGGTGGGGTCGCTCACAAATTTGTCGGCCAGTTGTGATACGTGCACCAGACCCTTCTCTTTGATTCCTATATCTACAAAGCAACCGAAGTTGGTAATATTGTTCACAATGCCGGGCAGTTCCATTCCTTCAGTCAAATCCTCTATGGTCTTTACATTCTTGTCAAATTCAAAAACTTGGATTTGTTGCCTTGGGTCGCGTCCCGGCTTGTCCAATTCCTGCATGATGTCTGTCAGGGTGGGAAGCCCCACTGTCGGGGTGACATACTTCTTGATATCAATCCGGCTGCGCAGTTCTTTGCTTTTTATCAGTTCGTCTACGGTGCAGTTCAGGTCTTTGGCTATCTGCTCCACTATGGGATAGCTTTCGGGATGCACGGCCGAGTTGTCCAGCGGATTCTTCGCTTGTGGGATACGCAGGAACCCTGCGCATTGCTCAAACGCTTTCGCTCCCATCCGGGGTACTTTCAATAACTCCTTGCGTGAACTGAAAGGCCCGTTCTCGGTGCGGTAATCCACAATGTTTTGAGCCAAGGCAGGACCTAGTCCCGATATATAAGTCAGCAGATGGCGGCTGGCGGTATTGAGGTTCACACCTACCAGGTTCACACAACTTTCCACTGTCTGGTCCAATGATTTCTTCAATAAAGTCTGGTCCACATCATGCTGGTATTGTCCCACTCCGATAGATTTGGCATCTATTTTCACCAGTTCGGCCAGCGGGTCCATCAACCGGCGGCCTATGGATACGGCTCCACGCACGGTCACGTCGTATTCAGGGAACTCGTCTCGGGCGGTTTTCGAGGCCGAGTAAATGGATGCTCCGTCCTCGCTTACTACAAATACTTGCAATTCACGGTCATAGCGTTGTGAAGTGATGAATTGTTCTGTCTCACGGCTGGCGGTGCCATTGCCTATGGCGATTGCCTCTATCTGATATTGTTCTACCAATTTCACGATGCTGCGGGCTGCCTGTGAGTATTCATTCTTGGGCGGATGCGGATAAATGGTTTCATTGTGCAGCAAAGAGCCTTGTGCGTCCAGACAGACTATTTTACATCCGGTACGGTAGCCGGGATCAATTCCCATGACCCGTTTCTGTCCCAAAGGAGGAGCCAGCAGAAGCTGTCTCAGGTTTCCGGCGAAGACGCGGATTGCCTCCTCGTCGGCTTTCTCCTTGCTCAAGGCTGAAAATTCGGTTTCGATGGAAGGCTTCAGAAGCCGCTTGTACGCATCACGCACTGCCTCACCTACCTGGCGGCTGCATTCATTGTTGCCACGGACATACATTTGTTCCAGCCGTCCGGCGCACTCTTCGTCATCAGGACTTATACTTACTTTCAACAGGCCTTCCGACTCTCCCCGGCGGATAGCCAGCAGACGGTGGGAGGAACAGCGTTTCAAAGGTTCGCTGAAATCGAAATAATCGCGGTATTTGGCAGCTTCTTCCTCTTTGCCTTTCACCACTTTGGAGGTGATGACAGCTTGTCGGGAAAATTGGTTGCGCAGTTGGTTGCGGGCGCGCTCGTCCTCGCTCACTTGTTCGGCTATGATGTCGCGCGCGCCTTTCAGCGCATCCTCTTCGTCTTTCACATCTCCTTTCACAAAAGCGGGGAGACGGCTGTCCAGATGGTTTTCGCGTTGCAATAACAGTAAGGTGGCAAGCGGTTCCAGTCCTTTTTGCCGTGCCGCTTCGGCGCGGGTCTTACGTTTCGGCTTATAGGGCAGATATATGTCTTCCACTTCGGTGGCATCCCAACTCTGTTCAATGCGTTTGCGCAATTCTTCTGTCAGTTTGCCCTGTTCTTCTATGGTAGAAAGAATGGTTTCTTTTCGCTTGGCCAGTTCACACAACTTGTCATTTCTGTCTTTAATTTCGCCTATTTGTACTTCGTCCAGCCCTCCGGTTGCCTCTTTCCGGTATCGGCTTATGAAAGGGATGGTAGCTCCCCCTTCCAGTAGAGATAATGTATTGTCTACTTGATGTACGGAAACCTTCAGGGCTGCGGCAATCATTTTATTGAATAGTTCCATGTCTGTTGTTTTCTTTTGGGGGCAAAGGTATAAAAAAGGTATGGGTTTTTCCGTATAATTTGAGGTTGAAAACAGTGTATCTTATCCGTTCGCTCGGTATTCTCTTGATTTTGAAATGACTGCATCGATCCAGGAAGTCATGGAAACATTGTGTTTATTGGATGACAACTTATCATGGGAAAAGAAAAATACAGGATAAATAATTAAGTTTACAGACAATGGCAAATTTGGATTTCTATGATGGTGCTTATCCAGCAGAGTATTCTAATTCGTTGTCTGGAATTTTTAATATGAAAATGCGAAATGGCAATACTACGGATTTTGCACATGCTGTTCAATTAGGCATTTGGGGATTTGATTTATCATCAGAAAGACCAATAAATAAGAAAAGTGGAAGTTCGTACCTCTTTAATTACCGTTACTCATATTCTGGTTTGGCAGATAAGATTAGTGGTTCTGACGAGGGGCTTAATTATCAGGATTTGGCTTTTAAGATAAACTTGCCAACAAAAAAATTGGGAACTTTCACATTTTGGGGTATCGGACTCTTGGATAAAATAATTCAAAGACCGGAAGATGACCCTAAACAATGGGAAACATCTATGGAAAGACAAGAACAGAAGGCTGACTTCCAAAAAGGAGCAATTGGAATGGCACATACTTTATCTTGGAATGATAATACATATCTGAGAAGCAATATAGGCATAACCTTTTCTGGAACCAAAGCAGAGAATCATATTTATGATAATGAATTAAACAGAATACCTGTCGCATTTGCAACAGAGCATGAGACCAATCTTCAAATCAATACATTTATCAATAAACGCTTTAATGCTTTCCATACAAATCGAACAGGAATAAGCTATACAGGAATATTCTATGATTTGAATTTTAATATAAGTCCCAATATCGGATTATCCTATCCAATGGAATGCTATGCTTATGAGGAAGGACAGAATAATGTATTATACATATATTCAAATTCTTTTTTTCAGTTAACAAACAAATTGAAAATGAATGTAGGTAACGTGAGTTCGATATAAAATTAGAAAATAGAAAGTTGTCCGTCATTGACAAAATTTATGTCAATGGCGGGCTTCTTTTCAAAAAAGCAGTATGCTGCTATAGCCGACAAGGAGTTGGCTATAAAGTTATTGAAAGAACGATGTCTGGAGTGTTCTATCTGTGCAATGTTCTTCAATTCGTCATTGACAGTTTCAATCAAGGCTCTTTTTCTGAGCAGAATCTTGTCGGCAATACTCATCAGTGAGTTCTTCATATTGTTTTTAACTTTAGTGACAAGTTGTATACCATTAAGGAAGAGGTTCTCAAACAAAGCCTGACCGATATATCCCTTGTCTGCACATAGTTTTCCTTTGATGTTCTCCAGAAACTTACCCTGCTTCAACGGTTCACGATCATCCACATTTCCAGGCGTGAACATAAAATTGAGAATCTCACCCTTGTCATTGATTATCAGATGCAGCTTGAATCCGAAGAACCATCCCATTGAACATTTTCCACGCTCGGCAAGTCCCTCAAATGTCTTATGAATAAGGATTCTCTGGTTACGACAAACACGTAAAGGAGTGGAGTCTACAAAACTGATACCGGTACAGGTTCCCAGCAGTACTTTTTTGATGAAGATGGTCATGGGAAGCAATACTTCCTTCTCAAATTCCACAAAACGGTTATAGGAAACCTGACGCGGGAAAAGGTGTTTCAGATGTTTACAGACATATTCCTTGTAGTAATGTTTGAAACAACGGAAACCACCGGAGTGAAACAGGATTAGAATAACCATAATCTCAGCATCACTCATACGGTTGGGTTTGTTGCGATGCCTGGTCTTTTTATCCTCAATCATGTATTTTTCCTGTTGTAATGTAAATTCCTTGCAAAAATCATCGGTCATACAATAAATCTCTGTAACTTTAGACTCTGGAAACATAGTGGTAATCATTTAAATGTTATAATTGGACACTATAAATTTAATGATTTTACCGCTATGTTTCTAATTATCAGAAAAATATATTTATTCTTATTTCGAACTAACGTTAGGTATAGGTACTCAGTATATTGATTTATTGCGGATATTCTTTGTGCGCAAGAGGTATGGACAAAGGAGGATTCTATTAAACTGTCTAAAATATTGAATGATGAAACACTTGTTTATATAGATGATGATTTTAAAAAAGAGTTGGACAATAGCTTCATCGGGATAAAAGAAAATAGCGGTTCTTGGAATGATTTTATATTGGATATCAAGCTTGGCGATTCATAGTTAGGGGTAGAACTGTTTAATCCTGATGTATGTAAGAGATTGATAAGTTCATTTCATCGACTGTCAGACGCTAATTCTTTCTCAATTTCTTCAATCGTAGGCAGACTGCCATGGAAGTCTTTCGGCAGGGCTTGCCCCAACTCGTAGTCGGATATGCCGATTGGCTTCTGAATATCACGCAAAGCATATTCAGCCTTGATACGGTCTTTGCTTTTGCAAAGCAACAATCCAATCGTTCGGTTATCTCCCTCTCGGCAAAGGATGTCATCCACAGCAGAACAGTAGAAGTTGAGTTTACCGATATATTCCGGTATGAACTCCGTGTCTTTCAACTCAATCACTAAATATCTATGCAAAAATGCGTTATACATTAATATGTCGATATAGTAATCATCGCCCGACACCTCTATGTGATACTGCCGCCCCATGAAAGCAAAGCCGGCTCCCATTTCCACAAGGAATTTTTCTACATGCTTGACCAATCCTATTTCCACATCACGCTCATTGTATTCTTTTGTGAAAGTCAGCATATCGAATATATACGGATCTTTGAGCATGGATTTCACATCGTTTGCCTCTGGTATAGGCAGGGTTTCACTGAAATTGTTTGCCAACGCTCCATGTTTGCCGTAATCATCCAGTTTGATAGCTTCTTGCAGATAACGTTTTGACCAATGGGAGGTGATGCTCTGTACCATGTACCAATAGCGTGCCCGAATGTCCTTGACTTGCTGCAAGAGTATGAGATTGTGAACCCATCCCAAATGTTTGATAGGAAGTGAAAGGTGGTGCTCCTGATTATATTCATTGAAAAATTGTATCATACACTGCATATTGCGTACAGAGAAGCCCTTTATTTCGGAATACTCGTTCTTCAAATCCACGGATAAGCGTTGCAAAGTTTTCTTGCCCCAACCGTCAGCGTCTTGGCTTTTTTGTAACATCTCGCCCACGTCCCAATACATCCTGAGCATTTCTTCGTTGGCGGCATAAATTGCCCGTTGCTGGGCAATCAGCACCCTTTGCTTGATTTTGCGAAGCAATACCGCGTAACCATGAAAGTTATTCGCCAAGTTGTCAATCATTTGTATATTTGTGTTCTTAGGCATATTTTTCTTTAATTCGTTTACAAAGTTACTATTATTATTCGGTTGTGCATCAAAAACTTACGATTATTGCTGATTACATCCTATCAATTATTATCTTCGCATAGAAAAGTTCCTCTTTTGTTGCTGGTCATAATCTCCCTCCACCACGTTATCGGCTTCCCGTTTAGCTTTGATTCGTTCCCAGTTATCCAAATTCCCTTTTTGCTTGGCAGTGATATACAGGAAATCTCTGGTTGTACGATGTGGTTGTTTGTTGTCACCGAACAGGTTAAGGACACTCTTAATGTCTGATACATGCTCCGCATCAGAACAGGGCTTGTAATAGTTCCTTGCCAAACGAATGATGTTGTTTACTGCCTTACGGAAGATATCGCTTGTTTTGAGCCTCGTTGTTTCCTCCGTATGCACAGCTTCCTTGCGGTTAAGTTCGGATTGGTGCTTTGCCTCCAGCTTCATTAGTTCCCTATGGTGGTCACTCTGCATGGTCTGAATTTTATCCTGTAACCGTTCAATGGTTTCCACATGTGTGGAAATATTATCTCTTTGAGCGGATGTTTCCGTTTCCTTTCTTGCAGTTCTAAATCTTTTTTTATAAACTTGCCATTGTTTTTCAGTCAGATCGGTTGGATACTGTGTCATAACTGTATTGCTTGCTACTTTTAAAGATATAATATTTTTCCGATTGACTTGCTGATTTTGAATTTCGGAAATGCCTATAACATTATTCTTTGATTAATTCAAAACAGTTTCTAAGAATTATCTTGAATTTAATAGAAAGATTGTCAGTAAATAAACACATATTTATGGAATGTAAAAGGGTCATGACAGGTTTCTTGATTTGTACAGGTCTTTCAATATCTGCCTTTAGTCAGACAACAGGGAAAATAATAGATACAAAACAGCAACCGATAGAAGGTGCTACGATTGTCATGCAGTTGCCGGATTCCACCTATTTAGGAGCAGCCATATCTGCGGCTGACGGTACATTTACGTTGGAGCAGGAGCCGGACGGTCATTTGCTCATAGTCCAACACCTGCTTTACCAAACCAAACAGGTAAAGGGGCAGACAGCAGATGCAGGCATCATTACGCTGGAGCAGAAAGACTATAATCTGGACGAAGTGGTAATAAAGGGAGAAAGACCATTGGTTAAGGTAGAAAACGGACGGCTTGGCTATGACCTTTCCGCACTATCAGAAAAGCAGTCCGTAAATAATGCTTACGAAGCCATAATCAAACTGCCGGGAGTACAGGAAAAAAATGGAATTCTTTCTCTTGCCGGAGCAAATTCTCTCACAATAGTGATGAACGGCAAGCCTACCACTATGACCTCTGAACAGCTGGAAACATTATTACGCAATACTCCTGTAAATCGTGTGGAAAAAGCGGAAGTAATGTACAGTGCCCCTCCGGAACTTCATGTACGCGGAGCAGTTATCAATGTGGTAATAAAACGCTCACACGACTATTCCTTTCAGGGTGAATTAAGTACCAATTACCAGAACAGATATTTCAGCAGTGGCGGTGCAAACGGAAATTTTCGCTTTTCCACACCAAAAATCACTTTAGATGTAATGTATGGAGCTGACAATATCAAAACTATGGAATACACAGACTTGCTCTCCAGACACACTTTGAATAATAATGTATATGAAATAATGCAGAACGAGAAACTGAGTTCCAAAAGTTGGATGCACAATGTGAGAACCGCTCTGGAATATAACTTCAACGAAAAGAATCATCTGAATGTAGCCTACATGGGAAGTTTTACCCCTGACGGGCATAACCGCAGTATAGCTGATGGAAGTTTTCAGCAGTCCAATCTTGATAAGTTTACAGATAATAAGATGAACAATATAACAGTACAATATAGTTCGGGTATCGGTCTGGAAGTAGGCGGTGATTATACACGTTACACCTCAGACAATAGCCAGACCATGTTCACACAATTATCTGATAAGAGTAAAAACTCATATACCCTGACTGGCGGTCAGCGTATAGACCGTTATTCGATTTATGCAGACCAGAAACATAATCTGACAAATAACTGGGGTATCGGTTACGGAATATCCTACCGTTATGCAAAAGATTATGATTTTCAAACTTATGATAATGTGTCTGGTAATATAAAACCTGAAAATACAGAAGCCGGACTTAATGAACAGACAACTGGTTTTTATTTTTCATTGAATAAAAACTGGGCAACCGGAACCTCATTCTCCATCTCTGCCACAGGAGAATATTATACCATCGGGAATTATCATAAATGGGCTGTATATCCGCAAGCCTCACTGACCTATTTGAAAGGTCCGCAACACATCTTCCAGCTATCCCTATCAACAGACAAGAGCTATCCGGGCTACTGGGATATGCAATCATCCGTTACATATCTGAACGGATATTCCGAACTTCAGGGAACACCGGGATTGCGCCCTATGACAAACTATAACCTGAATGGTACGTACATACTGAAACAGAAGTATATTTTCGGTCTGTTCTACACGCATACATCCGATTACTTTGCCCAAACACCTTATCAGGCAACAGACCGACTGGCATTGATATACAAAAATACCAACTGGAATTATATGCGTATGATAGGTGCGAATGTCATTCTGCCGCTCAGCATGGGAAACTGGTATGATGCAAGACTCACGCTTGTAGGCATGCAGGCACGGCAAAAATGCGACCGTTTTTTTGATGTACCATTTGACCGCAAAAAATGGCTGTTTATCGGCACACTTGACAACAGCTTCAAAGTAGGCAAGAACCTATCCTTTGAATTGATAGGAAACATACAGACACCTTTCATTCAGGGAACGTTGGATCTCGCCAGTTCATTTAATCTCACAGCCGGAATGAAATGGAATTTTGCCAAAGACAGATGTTCGCTTACGGCACGTTGCAGTGATATATCCAACTCCAGTATGCCGGATATGAAGGTTCGCTTCAAGGAACAATATTTGGATATGGATAGCGGAGCCTATACCCGTACTGTATCTCTGAATTTCACATACCGTTTCGGTGGTTATAAAAAACAGAAAGTAAAAGGAGTGGATATATCACGATTTGGACATTAAAAAAATGAAAAACAAATAGTGCAACGTAATTTGTATTAGATGCTTACTGATAATGGTTTATGCTATCAATAGTCTATTAATCAATTCGTTTCCGATATTTCACTTCTATTTGGGCTCAATGTCTAAGCCAATACAAAGGTACAATATTTTATCCGATATTGTTTGTTACTTATTGTTTTTTGGAAATAATTTTATTGTAGATATTATTACCTCCACAAAGGCTCTTGTTCCCAATTACGAGGGAAGCCCAACAAGCGAGTTTTCACTGATGGATGGCTTATCAAGAGTTGCTTGAAATCGGTAATGAATGTATTTTCAAGAACAATGGAGTTGAGCCAATACACAACACAGCATAATTGTGGATAAAGAGTTTGTTCTCGGAATGAGAAATCAGCAATCCATGTATTTGGCATACGTTCTGGCATCTTTGGTTTTACTGGAAAGACACGGTTGGACAGTCGTGAATGATGAGCACAACAATTACGAAGCACCGCAAGACACTCTAACCAGCTTCTCAAAAATTTGTGATGATTCAAACCGAACTCTCTTGCGACAGCATGTTTTGCCGTGGCATTTGAAAAATTGGAATAGAGCTTAGAGAGTGTTCCCATTGAGATAACCTCTAATGTTTTCCATACAGGAGGCAGCTCTGGTTCGTTGTATTTGCGGAAATGCTCAGTAATAAAATCATCGTGTGAGCGTTCCACCTCTTTACGGATAACAGCTAAATTGGTAGCAAAACGAGCCTCATTGGTGGCAAAGTTTTCGTCCATAAACCAAAATGCTCCAAATTCAAGAGCAAAGTGCTTGATTATTTTTGTGCGAACAGCAACTTCAATCGTTTGAATGGCAGTAAAGAGCAAAGCCCTAAGTTGCTTATCAAAGGAATACAGGTCGATAATATCTGCAAAACGACAACCTTCTCTAAATTGATGCGTAGTGTGGTCAGCTTCAAAATGTCGCCAATAACCAGCAAGACGAAAATAGCTTATGATGTCAAGGGCTTTAACAGCTCGCTCAACATCATCAATAAGCAAACCTCTTTCTTTGAGAATATCAATTTGTTGTTCCGTGGTTATGGCGGGTCAATGTAAAAAGCTGAGGGGTAAATTTATAAATTGTTATCTTTGTTTCCAAATTCATAGCTTATGGAGTTAAACGGTTATCGCCTTCTTCTTCCTGAAGGC
>ERZ1027074.638-NODE-638-length-14367-cov-5.510970_pt1 | contig 14367 bp, 9 predicted proteins | sample MGYA00519417_ERZ1027074 | MGnify/ENA primary metagenome ERZ1027074 (study PRJEB26926, sample SAMN06164770) | human gut metagenome | biome: ENVO:00009003; feature: ENVO:2100002; material: ENVO:00002003 | host: Homo sapiens | place: USA | collected 2012 ...
CTCGACTAGTCGTCGGCAGCGTCAGATGTGTATAAGAGACAGGTACTGATCCGGATTGTCCAACTGATGTGTTGGCACATCATGAGGGGTAGATACTTTCATGCTTCTGAATTTATGTAATTTGAAATATTCCTTGTTTTTTCCTAACCGTTTCTGTGTGAAAAGTACAGGTCCCGGATCCTCTATTTTAATCGCAAGTGCAATAGCTGCATATAGTGGGGACAGAACAAGTAATCCTCCAAACGAAAGAACTACATCTAATGCCCTCTTAGCATATTTACTATATAAAGATTCTTGTGTGAAAACAACACCTGACTCTTCCAAGTGTCCCCTGACACCATCTGCATTTTCAGCATCATTGTCATTTTTTACAAAAACAACCTTCTTGCCTTCAAACGGATTCTGTTCTTCTGGTTCATTCTTGTATGTATAGTCAGCCTTTTTCTTTTTTGCGACAAGCTGCATTCCAACAAATGCAATCCCAGCCGCTCCTGCTAATATTTTAAGGGTTTTACAAAGCTTCTTGTGTGCCATTGCAACTCTCCTTCTGTTCATAACCACGTTATGCTCATTTCCTTAAACTAATTTATTATAGCATATATATGCGTATATAGCTACTTTTTTCCGTTTTCATCTATCTTTTTTCATTTTCATGGCTTTTAGTCGACTTTATCGTTTCTTACAGAACAAGCGAAAATTTCTTAATTAAACAGATCCAAAACTATTTAAGGGGCGTGATTCAATGAATCACACCCCAGGATTTGACCTAACACCGAAAAATACTCCTCTATATAGATATCTCACTGTCATCTTCCATATACCAGAAATCATCCCTGCTAAGTTGCGGAAAGTTATATACATCCACTCCATGATGTTCGGGCAAGCTGATCAGTTGCTGGCGAATAACATTTACTTCAACGATAATAACTGTTGCCGATTTGTAGCGAAGGCAGTCTATGATCTGCTTAAACTGTCTTTGGTAATATTTATTCATTAAAATAGCATTCTTCATGAGCCAAATTACAAAAGGATGATCAAGCGTAATTCCTTTCCGCCAAGAAGGATCTACACAACAAAGGTATTTTCGGCTTTTTTCACTTGCGGCTTTGCAAAATAACATTGGCGGAAAAAGCTCAAAAATCTCATCTGGTTCATTTTTCTTTTTTTTAAAAAATGAAATAACCTGCCCCTTCTCATAATTGATCTTCATCTGATTATGTGCTTGTAAGTACGCATCTTGATACAAATTTAATAAGACAAAAAGTCCATCATTACTTACAACGGCATCTTTTGGATTATTTATATAGATATTTTTAAAATGCTTTTTTGAAAAAATGGCTTCTTTTAAAAAACGACTTCTTTCCTCAAAATAATCCTTTTGATTCTGTTCCAACCATCGTTTTAATGGAAGTATTCTCACCTTTCTCCAATCTTTTTGTATAAGATCCATGCAGAAGCCCCACACATCTTTTACACACAAATACTCCCCTAATATACTATATTTTTTTGCAACACCACAAATATACAAACCAACTTCTAACGGAAGTTGCGTCATTTCAGCACGACTAACTTGTGTAGTTGGCTTCCATTCATCCTCCAAGAAAAACATTCCTATCTGTGAATGATCTGTTCTAAATCCTCCAGATATACTCCCCACGTAAACACCTTGATACGCGCACTTAATTAAATCATCTCGCAAATTTGGCTCAAAAGAAATAATATTTGGACACCCAAATTTTTCAAGTAATATCCTCATATGTTGATCCTGTTTATTATCATGATAACTTTTCCACATTTCAAATAAGCCAACAGATGCTCGAAAAGGACTCCACACCTCTCCTAATTGTTCCTCTGATTGAGGACATACATCACACTTTTCAAAAATATTAGCAAGTGCATCCACTACTTCTACTCCATATTTTTCTTTTAACTCCCACCATTTATAGGTATGATCCATATCTTCTCCTACATAGCTACTAAATAATCGCAATTCAATCTTTTTATCTATCTCTTCAATATATCCGTTAACACTATATTCCAAATCTTTCACTTGCCAATAAGAAGATTTTTCAAAACGTACATCATACTTTACAAGTACACCCGATATTCCATACAAGACATGATCTTCCTTTGTGTCCAACGGAATGGTTGTCATTACAATTTGTGGATACTTTCCCTGCAACTCTGGAAACACCTGATCAAACTGTTCTTTCAATTCATCCGTCAGTTCATAAACTTTCTCTCCCGCTACAGCATGAGCTACTTCCATTATTTCTTCATAGGTTTGCCCGATTCTTTCATTATTATAATACACAGGCACCCGGGAACCACACAGATATTTTTCCACTGTATTCTTCAAATTTAAAGTTCCTAATTTTCCCGGATTCAAACGTATCGCAATCGAAGTTCCAGCATTCTTCCGATATCCGTTTCTTTCCTGCTGATAAGAAGTCTCTGTAACAAAATCACCCGGATTTGGCATTGGCTCATTTGTGAAGTGGTTTTGTGATTGATTTAACAATGTATAATATCCGCTGAGTCCCGTCACCTGCAATCGCAATCCATAATGTTTGTTCATGTTTGAGTTCGTGGTCTCCTCTTCTCGCCGGTTTTTATCAGAATCAAAATAAAGCGTCGACACCTCCGCATAATCACCATTAAAAAAACATGACAGAAAACCGATTCCAAAGCGACTGATACCATAATACTTTTCTGTTTGATGGTGATCTCTTAAGTCTCTTTCGATTTCTTTGGAAGAATAATATGAATTTCCTACTTTCAGGAAATATCTTTGCAGCATTCCCATGGTCATTCCGGTTCCCTCATCATCAATACGAAACCAGATGTTTCCATCCTTGTCATTCCACTCCCAGAAATCAATACGGGACTTTTCAGGTATAAAATCAGAATCCATTTTTCCTCGAAGCAAAGTGGCATCGATCGCATTCTGAAGCAATTCTCTCACAAAAACATCCCGGTTATCATACAAATTTTCTCCCGTCAGCAATTCCAGAATCTTTGTCTGATCCATCGTGATGCAAAAGTCTCCGCTCATATATCCATCGGATTCAATTTCATTGCGTAAAATAGTCCGGGGAAAAGGAAAGTTCTGCTGCCAGCTTTTTCTACAAGACTTCTGCAACCTTATGCAATTTCCAAGTTCAACCTCGATCCAGTCCAGAAAATCACGAATCGCATGCTCCACACCCGGATGGGTACAATGGGCTCTATACGGCAAAGCTTCAGTCGAAGGAGATGCCGGATAAACAAAACCTATAGAATCCTGATGTTTCTTCCACTCTTCAATACTTTTTTCGTTGTCTCTTACATAGCTGTACAATACCTTTGGTGCCCTGGTATCATCAAAGTCCAATAAATCGCCCAACCGTAGCAGTAGTGCACAAAACAGTGGACTGACATCATTTGCATTTAAGTAATCCAAATCATGATTACCATCCATGTCTGAAGGATTGTAACCATGTGCCTCACAAACGGACACAATGCACTGCAATGGCACAACATCCCTTGGGCGCTGACTGATCAATTCCTTCCATGCCTCATTATGCAGCACCTCAGCCACACGTTCAGAATGCAAGCTGCGGAGATACCACTGCCGCATATCTTCTGTCCACTCTTCTGCCGCACTCCCCATAAATTCCGGGTAATGTTCTCTCAAGAATCTTTTACACGCTTCTGTATCCTCGTATTGTGCCTTCTGTTCCTCATCTGTGTAAACCATGCCCACATCATGCAAACTTGCAACTAAAATCAGCAGTTCCAGTTCCCCCACAGTGAGATTACTAATCTGATCTCCCAGTAATCCGCCCATGGCATACAATACATTTAAGATATGTGTTTCGTCATGCAACGTATAATTTCCAAAGTTTCTGCGAACATCCTTCAAATAATTTGTAGCATATTCATAAACTTTTTTTACCCATATACATCTTTCGCTTCCTGCATCAGCTTTTTTCTTATATTCTTTCCATAATGCAGTTTCGTCTAAATTTTTTGAATGACCCATGGCATTTCCTTCCTTTGTTTTCTGTATGAACTTTTTCGATATTATATAGTTTTATTTCATCCTAATTCTCCAAAAGATCCTCCCCTTCTCCGCCTTGCGCGATTAGAAAAGCTCCTACATAAAATTCTGAATTTCTCTCTTTCATACCTTTTAGGCACAACACCGCATATTCTTCATCTGCTTCAAATCCCCCACCGTTTTGAATAACAGAATATAGTTCTTTTCCGCTAGCGGTTAATAAATAAGCATCTCTACGGAATAACTCAGGAACATCAGCGTAGCTCATGACAATACCACATATTTTATCATTGTGTATCTCCAAATTTGTATCTTTAGAAATATATAAAGCCAAATCATGATCCTGGCTAAGTGCGCCTGCCTCTAACAATGGCACAATATGTCTCTCATAAGACAATCCCCTGTTTCTTATAAACTCCCGACATTCTTCATCTCCATCTTCCTCACAAAAAAATCCTGCCGCATCAATATAATAAATATCCCCACTTTGCATAACATACCTACATAAATCCGAAAATATATTTGCTTCTTCAGATGACATATTCCGAATCATCTCTAATGTACGGAGTGAACAAGCCTTTGGCTTCACAATCTCATTGGCCAAAACTTTCCCCCACAACTGTTGCAAATTCTCGTTGCTAATATTTCCAACGGCATCGAAAAAACGCATCAGCCAGTCAAAGCTAAATGTAGTCTGATCTACGTTCTCTTCTACTTCCATTTCAGGCTGCCTTTCTTGATTAGATGCGATCATTTCATCTGCCCGTTTTGCAATTTTCAAGAAATTACGGCACCTATACAGTTCTACATAGGAAAGCCTTCCCTCTCCAAGTAATTCCTCCAGAACTTTTTCAAATTCCTTCTTTTTTAATGCTTCCATAACTTTAATGTTTTCTCCTTTTCGGAAAAACAAAGTTGCAATTAAAGATGAAACCACACCTTGCACTGCTGGAGAAGCAATCAAAGCTTGTCCAGCATTAGCTAGTGTATCAATTATTTCTGGTTTAACTACTTCTGGACTCATGTTTTCTTCCTCGCTCTCTGATATTTCTTTTGTTAAATTGTACCAAGTCGCTAGCGCGACGGCTAGCCCCCCAATACATGAAACCACTACTTTTTCAAAAAAATAGCAGTTTTTGTGTATATGTTGTATTGTTGAGATACCCCTACCTTAACAATAAACAATACACACAAACTCCTATGCTTAGGTTACCATGGATTTTTTAACTCAACAACTACATATCTGTTTTTTTATCCGTCCACCTCCCCTTTTTGAAATGTTTCTATTTTCTATTACATTTCAAAGGAGATTTTATCATGGACAATTATTTAAATTCTTTTCGGGAAATGATTTCCCTCCGTGGTCTTACTGACCATACTCTTAAAAATTACTGCACCTATATCAAGGCTTATCTGGATTATCTTTCCACCTGCCTTCACAAACTTCCGGAAGATGTTTCCTGGCCGGAACTCCGTGATTATATCCGATGGCTTCAAAATTCCAGAAATCTTTCTGACCGTACCATAAACTGTGCTATTTCACAGCTGCGCTTTTTTACCCTGTATGTCCTTCACAAACCGTGGGATGATACCCAGCTTCCTATGCGCAGATTTGACGAATATCTTCCCTTTGTCCCTTCCAAACAGGAAGTTTCCATCCTTATTGATTCCATGCCGGATTTGAAGCAGAAGGCTATGGTCGCACTCATGTATTCTTCCGGTCTGCGTATTGGCGAAGTTCGTCATCTTCGTTATGAAGATATCCAACGCAAAAACATGCGCATCCATATCAGGCATGGCAAAAACCGTTCTGACCGCTATGCGATTCTGTCCAAACGTGCTTTGGACGTTCTATTTATCCCACCGCATTGCCATTACCAACTCCCGCATTGTCTCTGTTACGGAAAATGAGGTTTCCTTCCGGGCAAAAGACTACAGATCCGGAGACAAAATCCTTGTCCGCATAACACCGGTGGAGTTTATCCGCCGTCTGAAGATGCATGTGCTCCCGGCCGGGTTCCAGAAAATCCGGTACTATGGTTTCTTAAACAATCGCCGGAAGAAGAAAAACCTCCACATCATCTTCCGGATTTAGGGACACCGGAAATTTATATCCCGCTTCACCGGTTCTTCTGTTGCAGAAGTAATGAAAACCGTTTGGAAGTATGACATCAGCCTGTGCCCATGCTGTGGAAAAAACAGCATGCGGCATATTGGCCGGAGCTTTGCCCTCCGGGATTAAACTTCTGTTCCCATATGTTTTTCTAAGCCCCCCGGCAGAGGGCTTGTTTGCCATGTCTCTTTTTATTCCGGCAGGATAATATACCTTATAAATTAACGTAAGACCCTGTCATGACGTTATTTTTGTGGGAAGGGCAGGCGTATTCAATCCCCATAATGTACTGGCTAAAATTCCGCAACCTGGTACAATCATGAAGAATCACATTTTGAGCAACTGTAGTTTATGCACAGTTGTTCTTTTTTGATTGCTCAAACTGTGATACTTCACTTAAGAATTATACCATTTACGAATAGAGCATGCAGTAAAATTAAAGAGAGCAGCCGCTCCGACTGCTCCCCATTCTACTTCTAATTATTTGCTTTTTTCCACCTGATACGAAGGCACTAACCGTTTCACCACCAGCTTCATCTGTGGATCATCTTCATATGCCGTCTTCTTCAGATCTTTCAAATGTTCAAAAAACTCTTCTCTGTCAAATTCAATCGGTTTTCCGATAAAAATCAGATCATTCTCCGTTTTCTGAAGTCCTTCCTCTTCTTTCAGACACTCTTCAAACATCTTTTCCCCCGGTCGAAGCCCTGTATACACAATCGGGATATCCACATCCGGTTCAAATCCGGATAACTTGATCAGATTTCTTGCCATATCATCGATCTTTACCGGCTCTCCCATATCCAGCACAAAGATTTCTCCGCCCTTTGCGTAAGCCCCTGCCTGTAAGACAAGTGATACTGCTTCTGGAATCGTCATAAAATAACGAATAATATTTTTATCGGTAACGGTAACTGGTCCGCCCTCTGCGATCTGCTTTTTGAAAAGAGGAATCACACTTCCGTTACTTCCCAGTACATTTCCAAAGCGAACCGCTACATAATTGGTTTTCGGAAAACGATGCTGCATTCCCTGAATAATCATCTCACAGATACGTTTAGACGCTCCCATGATATTGGTCGGATTTACGGCTTTATCCGTAGAAATCAATACCATGCGCTCCGTTCCGTTTCTTCCTGCTGCCATAGCCACATTATAAGTACCGAATACATTGTTTTTGATTGCCTCATTCGGACTGTCCTCCATGAGTGGCACATGCTTATGTGCAGCTGCATGAAAAACAATCGCCGGTTTATAATCCGAAAATACGGTATCCACACGATGGGTATTTCTCACAGATCCAATCAGCACAACCAGATTCAGATTCGGAAATTTCTTTCTTAACTCCTGTTGAAGGTCATACGTGGTATTTTCATAAATATCAAATATTACCAGCTGCGAAGGATGATGCGCCGCAATCTGGCGACAGAGTTCACTTCCGATGGAACCACCGCCACCGGTTACAAGTACAACCTTTCCCGCAATGTATCCCATGACCTCATCCAGATTTGTCTTCACCGGCTCCCGTCCCAGTAAATCTTCGATTTCCACCTCACGGAAATTTGAGACACTTACTTCGTCATTCACAATCTGCGCCATACTAGGCAAAATTTTAATTTTACATCCCGTGTTTTTACACAATTCCAGAATCTTTTTCTTTCGATCTCCCGGCAGATTCGGGATGGCAATAAAGATTTCCTGCACTTCGTATTTTTCTGCTGCCCATGGAATCTTGCTGTCATTTCCCACAATCGGAGCTCCCAGAATGGTGCTTCCTATCTTATTCTTGTCTGCATCGATCACACATACTACACGATTGCGGATCAGCGGACTGTTCTCCATATTTTTTATCAGGAAATTTGCACTGTCTCCTGCTCCAATCACCATGGTAGCAATGGTATGTCTGGATGCATCTCCCAGATAACTGTGTCGTATGATACGCAGTCCCCGGTATACAAAGCGGCTTCCGGACACCAGTGCCAGCAAAAAGAAAAAATACAAAATATAATAAGAACGCGGCATGTTCCATTGGAACATATGCATCCCCAGACTCTGTATTGCAGCACTGAGCAGACACGCAATCACTACATTTAATAGTTCCTGTACGCTCGCATATTCCCACAGACTATTATACAGATGCATAATAAAAAATATCACAATGGTTACAATCATATTTACCCAGAAATATTGCAATGCTGTCTCTAAAAAAGGAATTCCCTGCTCACTCTTTAAACTGAAATCAAAACGTGTCCAGATAGAAAGAATTTCCGCCAGAAAGATTGCCAATATATCGTAAATTACCAACAATACGATTCGTATATATTTTGCCGTTTCTCCCCCAAACCGGTTTTTCATTTGTTGCATGTCAAAATTACTCCCTATAATCTTCTCATTTTCATGACTTGACTGATTTTCTCTGTTTTCTTGACTGTTTCTTTCCGGACTGCTTCTTTGCAGAAGTTTCTGTTGTCACTGCTTTTTCCGTTTTAAGGTCGTTCTGTTCCACAACAACATCATTTTTCTCAGAAACCGGTTCCTTTGCGAAAAGATTTTCTTTCTTAACCAGCATCCGGTTCACTGCAAGTCCCAGACCAAGCATGCCCCAGAATACCGGAGCGGTACATACATTGGAATCATTTGCAATACCTGCAAACATATATACCAGCACTGCTGCAAATAATCCAAATCCAACCCAGCTGATACTCTCGTGTAAATTCGCTCTGCGATAGATGCGTGCCGACTGTACCAGGTACCAGAACAGAAATACCAGGAGTGCCAGGGTACCGAGTAATCCGGTTTCCACCCACTGCTGCAGATACCAGCTATGGGCTTTTACATCATAGCTGTTTGCGCCGTAGACATAGTTCTGACTGATATAATCATTCTGTGGCACTTCAAACATGTAAGTATTTGCCCCGCTCCCCATAAAAGCATGCCTTCCCAGAAGCGGAATTGTTTTATTCCAGATATGTCCTCGATTACTCATTGCATCATCCAAAAATACGTTTGAAACCTTCGGATTCTCAAACTTCACTAATTTTCCCGCTGGATTCAGATACTCATATCCATTCTCATCGGTATTTATGAAGTTCCACTGCACACCATCAATCGTTGCACAAATTCCGGGCAGGCTATCTCCAAAAGATACCGGTTGCAGCTGTACCCCAGAAAAACGGCTGTCATCCATCGTTGTCACCTGGTTATCTGCATCCACTATCGTCTGGCTTAACTCATTTCCATCCGAATCTTTGCAACTGATCTGTGTTGTTCCATCCTCTCCCACGGTATAAGAAACACTCAGTTTATTCCCGTGAATGTCAAGCACAACATCATCCGTATTGGTTTCTACTCCATTCAGAGCCCATCTGTCACTCATCCGGTATGTACCAACAATTGTATTTTTTATACTTTCACCTGCTGAGGTGGTATTTCCAAGTACAATTGCAGCTATAATCCCAATTACCACTACAACGGCACCCACAACAAACAGTTTTTTCTTCCGGCTCAAAAGCACAAGTATAAGTACCACTGCTGCCAATGCAAGAGCCATCCATCCACTCGCACTGCCGCTTCCTTTCAAGCAGATGGCACAGCATACTACCGCTACTGCCAGCACTATCCGATGCCATATCTTTTTTGACGCAATAAACAGGCATACCGCCAGCACAATGAGCATACCAAAATAAAACGATAAAAAGTTCGGATTGTATAATGTCGTATAAGAAGTTTTCGGTGCAAAATTAAATGTCAGCTCTTTTAAATTCTTCCACCATCCAGGATTTGTGATCAAATGTTTTCCAAAATTTGACTGAAAGAAGTCCAGTCCAAAATACTGAAATACGCCGATCACTGTAACAATAGCCATGCCAATGCCCGAAATTTTCAAAATGAATTCCACATGTTTTTCTTCATTCACAAAATTATATACATAATAACACAGCAGCATATACGCAAAAACTACCCACACAGACTCAAAAAGTTCATAAGTTCCACCGGATACCCAATGCTTATACTTTGAAAAAAGTGCTGACATCAGAACAAAAAGTCCGTATACCATCAGAAAATAAAAAGAATTTTCAAACTGCAGGGTCTCTTTCTTCACATAATGCCGATACAACAGAATTGCAGCCATCACCACTCCAATGATTACAATCGCAATCATCTTCCATGCAAAAAAGAAATCTGTCTGTGTATCTGAATTGGCCGGAAACCATTCAAACTGCGACAGATTTGAATTATAGGAATACATATGTACAAGCAATGGCACAAACCCCATCATCAAAATGACGGGAATCATCAGCTTATTCGTCTTTTTTAAATTTCGATATCCATTCTCACTCAAAGTTTTCTCTCCTTAGTAAACAATTTTTCTAGAATATAATACCTCTAAACCTTCGTTTTTTCAACACGTAAAATATATAATAGGTAAAAACTCTTTTTTGTTACTTGTGTGATACTTAAAAATTTTACAAATAAATGTGTATGATTGACACGATAATATAAATTTTTACACATGAAAGGAAGAAAAATGAGATTACCAAACGGATACGGCGGAGTCGTAAAACTCTCCGGCAACAGAAGAAGACCCTACGCAGCACGCATCACTACGGGCTGGCACATCAATGACATCACGGGAAAGCGCATCCAGCACTATCAGATTCTGGGCTACGCTCCTACCCGGTCAGAAGCTCTGCAGATTCTGGCACGTTACAACAATTATCCCATCGATGGGGAAACGCTGAAATTAACCTTCCGGGAAATTTATCTCCGATGGTCCGAAGAAAAGTTTCCTACCATTTCCCACTCCAACATCAAAGGCTATCGGGCGGCCTTTGCCACTTGTGAAAACATTTCTGATATGCCATTTCACAATTTGAGACTCAATGATTTACAGCAGGTGATAGATCACTGCGGCAAGAACTATCCTACCCTAAAAAAAATCCGTGTTCTTTTTAACCAGCTCTATTCTTATGCCATGAAACATGAAATTGTCTCAAAAGATTATTCTGCCTATGTAAATATTTCAAAATACAAAGACCGGAATCCTAATAAAAACATACGAAGCTGTTTTTCCACTTCTGAGATTGCTCTCCTGTGGAAACACAAAAACGATCCCTATTGCCAGACAGTCCTCATGCTATTATACAATGGTGTCCGTGTCTCAGAGCTTTTGGATCTGAAAAAAGAAAACGTTCATCTGTCCGAACAATATTTTGATGTCATTGACAGCAAAACCGAAAACGGCATTCGAAAAGTTCCGATTGCTGACAAAGTACTCCCCTTTTACCAGCGCTGGCTTCATGACTGTTCCGATTGTGAATATCTCATCCATACTCTGGACAGCCAGCATTTTACCTATTATATGTATTACCACAATGTTTTCCAACCCTTGATGTTTCGTCTGCACATCGATCATACACCTCACTGCTGCCGACACACCACGATTTCCCTGCTCGCCGAAGCACATGTCGATCAGACTACCATCAAAAAAATCGTCGGGCATTCCGGCGCTATGTCCCTGACGGAACGGATTTACACACATCTGGATGTGCCTGCGCTGGTCGAAGCCATAAATCAGATTTAATCGCTTCTTGTATGTTGCTTGCGTGTTACTTGTAGAAGTGATTTTGCCCCAAACTCTGTTTATAAATCCGGTATTTCCAACAGTTCCGCGGAAAATACCATGCGTATTTCCGGTTAAGGTAACTTACAAGACTTCTACAAAGAAGAATGCTAAGGCAAAGACAAAGAAACTTACTTACACAATGAAAGTTGCTAAGGTAGGCGTTGCTTTATCTGGAGAGTCAGTAGTAGCAGTTGGAAGCACAACTAAGTTAACAAATACTAAGAAAAATTCTTCAAGAGCTAAGATTACTTACACATCAAGCGATGATTCTATTGCAACAGTAGCAGCTGACGGTACAGTAACTGGTGTTAAGGCTGGTAAGGCAACAATCACAGCTAAGATTACCGTTGGTAAGGATTCAGCTGAAACTACTAAGGATGTAGAAGTAAAGAATGTTATTTTAGATTCTGTTACTCCTACAGAAGCAAATAAAGTTGTTGCTATTGTAAAAGGTAATACCAAGAACCTTAAGAAAGCAGATTTTGTTGTAACTGGTACTGAAACAAAGGCAACTGTAGCTGTTACAGACATTAGTGTTGATGCAAAGGATGCTACAAAGGTTACTCTTACTCTTGCAGCTAAACTGACAGATGCAAAAGAGTACGGAGTTGCATTAGACGGTATCACAAAGACATTTGTAGCTTCTGATGGAAAGGTTGATTCTATTTCCGTTGATCCAGTTCAGATCCCGTATGCTGAAGCAACAGAAATTGACCTTTTAGCAAAAGATACAAAGGGAATTATTGTGAATAGAATGAAATGGAACAATCCAGATGCTGGATTTTCTTTCACATTCACAAAATATGATGGAACTTTACAGGGTGAGAAACTTTACCTGAATAAGATTGGTTCTGTTGCAGAAGGAAAGATTACTTATACATCTTCTGAGTATAATGCAGATGGAACACCTAAGGTAAAACTGGAGCAGCCATTTACAATTACTGCTGTTGATCAGGCAACTGTTAACAATTATGCTGTACGTCTTGGAAAATCTACTGACAAGTTTGATAAGTTGAAAGATGATAATAAACTTGCTGTTGAAGACAATGGTAAGGTTGCATTTATTAAAATTAAAGATGCAAATGATAAAGAGGTTTCTGATTACAGCAAATATACAGTAGAAAGTTCTGATAAGAATATTCTTCTTCTTGGTTCATCTTCAATCAATAATGCAAAACATTATGTTGATGTTAAAGCTGTAACAACTGGAACAGCTTATATCATTGTCAAGAAAGATGGTAAGTATTGCACATCTCTTCCTATCAATGTTGTTGCTAAGAGAGAAGCTGCTTCTTTAACTATTGACAATGCAGCATTTACTTTATCTAATACAACAAACATTGATGATGATAAGGTCGTAACAGCTAAAGCAAAAGATCAATATGGTGATGATATCTCAATCGGCGCAAATGCTCTTTCTGCAGAATGTGTATATGTTGACGCTAAGAGCGGTTCTGCAATCAAAGTTTCAGATGTAAATGGTGATACTACTAATAAGTATATTGAAAAGACCGCTGCTGATAAGATTAAATTTAAGGGTCAGGTTGAGCCAGGTACTTATACATGGACAATTAATCTGAAGGTTTCTGATACTAAGACATTAAAGCAGACAGTTTCTGTTACTGTAAAGAAACTTGATGACACAAAGACAAATATCAGCTATGCATTAGAGTCTTCTGCAAGTGAGATTGATGCTGTTGTTAAGGATGATGCTCAGAATGGTGATTCTTCTGAGGCTACCGTACGGATCGCATTATGCAAAGATGGTGTTAAATCTGATTATCAGAAAGTTAAATATATTGTAAAGAAGGATGGTAAAGTTGTTACAGGTGCTGGAATTTCAGTTGATAATAGTAATATTGTAGCTGATACAGGTGCCTGGGGAGAAACATTAAAGATTACTGCTATGTCTGTAAGTGGAAATACCGCGACAAAACTTGCAGCAGGAACTTATGAAGTAACTGCTGAATGGACTACTTATGACAGCAATAGAAATCCTATTACAAACTCCCAGAAGACTCAGATTGTAGTTAAGGATACTCAGTCAGGTGCTGATGCACAGGTTGTAAATGATGGTGTATCTACTGTTCAAAAGACTGCTGTAAAAGAGCTTGCTGAGAATACATTAAAGGTTGTTCTTGGAGATACAACTTATGTAAATGTTAATAGAGGTCAGGATGATAAGGCTTTAAGTATCACAAAGGTTGAAGGAAATACAATTTCAGCTTCTGGAGATATCACAGGTATAACAGATCTTGCTCCTGGCGCAGAAGTTAATATTTCTAAGATTACATTTACTGCTGAAACATCCAGTGGTGTATCTTACGATTATACTGTATCTGTAGGAAAAACAGTAACAAACAAATAATTAAATTTGTTAGAAAGAGGTTGCTTTCGGGCAACCTCTTTTTCAAGTATAAAAAAGGAGTTAATTTACCTTAACCGGAAATACTGGATTTGTGAAAAAGGTTTGATGCACTATTAGCACTACAAGGAACACACAATTAACACATAAGAGACAGATAAGTGACGCTGACTTGAAAAAGTAAATTCCAGTGCAGGGGTAAATTCCACCACGCTTTAAAA
>ERZ1027074.643-NODE-643-length-14309-cov-20.989126_pt1 | contig 14309 bp, 7 predicted proteins | sample MGYA00519417_ERZ1027074 | MGnify/ENA primary metagenome ERZ1027074 (study PRJEB26926, sample SAMN06164770) | human gut metagenome | biome: ENVO:00009003; feature: ENVO:2100002; material: ENVO:00002003 | host: Homo sapiens | place: USA | collected 2012 ...
AGTATATCCCGGTGATGAGTGATTTTTACGATATCCTTATGGCACAGCCGGAGGATGAGGCAAAGGACATTGCATTGTCTTTGGAGCTTTTTGTAAATGGTTCACTTAACATCTTCAATCACCAGACAAATGTGGATGTGGATAACAGATTCACAGTATATGGCATCAGGGACTTAGGTACAGAGCTTAGTCCTATCACAATGCTTGTCATGATGGAGTCTATTCAGAACAGGATTGTTGAGAATGGCAAGCGAGGCAAGGCAACATGGCTCTATATTGATGAGTTCCACGTCTTACTTAATTCTGAGTATTCTGCAAAATATCTGCAGCAGCTCTGGAAGAAAGTAAGAAAGCAGGGAGGTCTTTGTACAGGTATTACCCAGAATGTCGTGGATCTGTTGCAGAACTATACAGCCACAACAATGCTTGCAAACTCAGAGTTTGTAGCACTTTTAAAGCAGGCTAATACGGATAGTTCCAAGATGGCAGAGGTTATCGGAGTATCAGAAGCACAGCTTAGATTCGTAACCAATACTGCATCGGGAATGGGACTTATCAAGTGTGGCTCGGTGGTGATTCCGTTTGATAATCAGATTAGTAAGGATACAGATTTGTACAGACTGTACAACACCAATATTCACGAGAAGATTGCAGAACAGAAGAAGCGTGAAATGCAGAATAATGTCGAATAATGTTGATAGAGGTCGCAATTTGCGACCTCAAAGCATAGCCATCCGGGAAGCTGGGTGGCTGTTTTGCATTTTGAGTGAAAGAAGGTGAGAACATTGAAGATAAAAAAGGTGGATGACAAGCCGATGATCATTCACACAAAGGAGAAAGCTAAGATTCATGCCCACGAGCCAAAGGGTGCCAAGATTAAAGGCAACAACATCTATACAGTAGAAAGAGGTCCTAAGACTATCGGTGCAAAGGTATCTGATGATAACAAGAAGTCCTATCGAAAGAGTACCATTCATCAGTCAGAGCCGAAGAATAAGGGACTATCAAGATTCAAGCGAAACCTTAAAGAATCAAACACTTCCATCAAGACTAAGAACACCAATCTTCACATTGCAGGAAGAACAGGTGTACTTGCAGCCGGGGCAGTAACGGAGCAGGTGGAAGGCGGGTATGAGGTATCGCAGGCAGCATATCTTGCATATGAAGCAAGCCAACCTGTTACCGGAACTGCTTCCAAGGGGGCAGCACTTTTCAGGAAAAAGGCGGCAGCCGAGGCAAAGAAGCGTATCAAGAAGGTAGATGCAGGAAAGAAGCTGGCAAAAAAGACAGCAAAGAAAGCTGCCAAAGATACAGCCAAGACGGTAGCTAAAGAGACGGCAAAAGAAACAGCCAAGACAACTGCCAAGGTTGCAACAAAAACTGCGACAAAGGCAGCTGCTACAGCGGCAGGAACAGCGGTTGCACCGGGAGTAGGCACGGCAATCGGCATGGCAGCCGGATATGCGGCAGGTGTGTCCATAGAGGTCAAGGATGAAAAGATGACCAACCGGAGCAGGAAGATAAAATTCTTTCTGGATAAGATGAAAGCACAGGAGAATCAGACAGACAGCGTGGCAAAGCTGGTAAAGGATCTGATTGTGCGAAAAGCGATTACCTGGGTAAAGGCAGCTGCACCGATTATCGGATTGGTGCTTTTATTACTTGTTCTTGTAGTTGCCATGATTGCGGTTCCGGTTATAGCGGTGATAGCAATCCTTTACAATTCTCCATTTGCTTTATTTCTGCCACCACTTGAATCAGGAGATACCGTGCAGACAGTAACGAGTGCTTATGTGCAGGAGTTTAACCGGGATGTGAATACGAAAGTGAATGAGCATACCGGATATGACCTTGGAGAGCTTGTATATGTGGATTATGAAGGTATGGAAGAAAACCCAAGCAATTACTATGACATCATGGCAGTCTATATGGTCAAGCATGGTATCGGAGATACTGCAACAGTCATGAATGACATTTCAAAAGGCTGGCTGCAGGCAGTAGTAAATGATATGTGTTCATACACCACAAGCACAGGAACAAAGGATGTGGAAGAAACAGATGCAGACGGTAATGTAACTACTGTCACGAAGTCGGTTCTGTATGTGAATGTCACACTGAAATCGTACAGAGATATGATTTCGGTCTATGGATTTAATTCTGATCAGGTGGAAATGCTTGAGCAGATCATGAGTCCGGAGTTTATGGGACAGCTTGGATATGCCGGAAGCGGAAGTCCGGGAGTAAGCTCCATGACTGAGGATGAAATCAATGCCATCCTTAGTGGAATTACAGACAGCAGGCAGAAAACAGTCTGCTCTTATGCACTTCACAGAGTTGGCTTCCCTTATAGTCAGGATTTAAGAGACAGCGGTAACTATTATGACTGCAGCTCATTAGCCTATTATTCATGGAAAGATGCAGGTGTGGATATTAGTTACGGCGGTGCAACCACAGCGGCAGCGGAGGCACAGGGACTGGATGAAGCCGGAAAGACTGTCTCCTTTGATGAGTTACAGCCGGGAGACCTTATCTTCTACAGTTTTACAAGCAACGGAAGATATAAGAACATCAGCCATGTGGCAGTATATGTCGGAAATGGCAAGGTGGTAGAGGCACTTAATGAAAGTCTTGGTGTGGTCTACAGGGATGTGGCAAGCACAGGAAAGATTGTTGTGATAGGAAGACCATAACAGGAAATTTGCAGAGAGGGCATAGTCCCTCTCTTAGACTGGAGGTAAGAATGGATTTAAAAGATATGATATTGGTAACAGAAAACGACAGGGGAACAGAGACAAATATGCTGATGACTCTGGATGATTATAAGAGTTTTATAGCAGTTGATGACATGTCAGAGCTTGCAGAAAATTTGTTGCAGCTTGGAAGGACACTTGGTGAAGCAGATAACTTCACAGAGTATTACAGGGCAGCAAATGTAACTGTATCTGCGAGATTCTGTCTGGATGATATTCAGCTGGGACATTTTCTTCAGGGATTTTATAACGATTCCAAAGAATTTCGGTTTGATAAAGAAGCCAGTTCTTCTGAATGTGTTGCAAAGCTTAAGGAGATTGGAATGACCGATAAGGGCTGGGTGGATGATTTTAACCTGCATTATGAAAGTGTGGACAGATCATTTGAAAGGGGACAGACATTTCATAACTTCAATGACCATGATTACATGGTGCTTGAAGCATTATCACCAAGGAATCTTGTGGTGATGGATATGAAGTCAGGTTCCCTTACAATCGCCCTTGGTGCGACAGAGTATAAGCGTTATCCGAAGGATGAGAAGCCTACAAAGGACAATACCACAATCGGGGTATCGTGGGAGCATGGGATTTATCTTGGTTCCACACTCTCAACCACGAATTTCAAGGCATACAAGAGGGAGTATGGCACACCGGAAAAGATAGAGGATATCTATGATTACAGGGCAAAGCTAAAGCAGAAGTTCTATTTTTATCAGGATATGTCAAAGGATGATGATGTGCCAAAGAAGCTGCAGAATGACTTCCTTCACCAGATGTATGAGGATTTCGGAACGATTGAAGAAGACTGTTTTTACGACAGGCTGGAAGATGGAAAGTACGATGAGGGCTTTAAGGAAAGACAGGTAAAGGAAGAAAAGAGCCGGTGATGAGATTTTTACAGGAGGCGATATCATATGGAACAGGAATTTGATGTTGAGATAAAAGAAGTGCTTTCACGAGTACAGAAAGTAAAGGCAGAGTCGCTTGACGATGCCATCAATAAGGCAATGGATATGTATTATGCAGAGCAGATAGTCCTTGGAGCAGAGGACATGAAGGGAGTTGATTTTGCGCCTATCAGCGAAGGTCAGCTCCCTTCTTCATTAAAAGAAAACGGAGGAAGAGCAAGATGAAAAGTGATTCAACAACAGTAATTAAGAACATGGAGTTTTTGGTAAAGGAACTTCATAAGGAGTGGGACAGATCGGGTGTTACTAAGGCATCCGTTATTATTTCCCTTGAGGAAGTAGATGGTATCAATGATAAGTTAAAAGAGATTATCTGTCAGACACAGAAGTCGGTCGATGAGGATGAGCTGACCTTTAAACAGAGCATTGCAAAATCCAAGGAGTGCTATGTGCTTCTTCGTGTGGTGCGTAAGATTGCAAAGAAAAAGGATAAATGCGAAAAACAGGCAATCGATAATGAATTTGCAATCGAGCTGGATAAGGATGAGTTAAAGCTATTTAAAGGATTGTTTGCAGAGATGTTTAAGTAGAGGAGGACAAAGGTATGGGCGTTGATATGAAGGTCAAAGCGATATACGATTCTGAGATTGGTAACATCACCAGATCAGAAAAGAACTGGAAGGATGTGTTAAAGGTCGCAGGTCAGTTATACCGCTATGAATTTGACAATATCGTTATGGTAACAGCTCAGAGACCTCCGGAAAAAAGCACACTCATGGCAGATTATGATACCTGGAAAAAGGTGGGAAGATATGTAAAGCGTGGTGCGAAAGGCTGCGCCATCTTCCCGTCAAGGGCACTGAATCCACGCATGAGGTATATCTTTGATATCAGTGATACCGGAGGGAAGAATGTTAAGCTGACATGGGACCTTGAGGGAGAAAATCTTAAGGATTATGTGGATTTTCTTGTGTCAGAAGGTCAGATTGAGCAGTACGATAACAGCGACAGGGAGTCTCTAAAAAATATATTAAAACAGTTTACAGGAACAGATGTTTGGCTTATAATAAAAGAAGAGTTCGGAGACCGAATGACCGAGCTCATGCAGCTATCAGGTAGTGTGATAAAGGAAGAAAGTAAGAAACGCAATGGCTTACAGCAGGAAATGGACATGGAGCAGCTTGTATATGCAAGTGTCATGTATGCTGTAGGGACGAGATGCGGATTTGACTTATCTGTGCAAGAACAGGATTTCAGTCAGATCGTAAATATCAAAGACGAAGAGATCATTTACCGTCTTGGTTCCATTGTATGCGATGTCTCCTGTAGTGTTCTTAGAGAATTTAGTCGTAACTTAAAGGCAATCGAGAGCGAAAGGAGAATTGGATATGTTAGAAGAAATGACTTACAAGGAAGTGGACGGACTGCTTTATCCGCAGATAGAGATGCCGGACGAGACGGAGGATCTCACGAAGCTGGGCAAATACGGAAGGATGGCGATGAACTATCTCAAAGAGAACGAGCCGGCAAGATACAAGACGCTGATGAGATTCGGGAAGATGTACGAGAAGATGTCAGCGGTAGAGGAGGAAGCGAATCAGCTGTACGACCAGTTAGAGATGCAGTATCTGGCGAAGCACAAGCCACAGGATCCGTCATCGACAATGGAGATGTGGAAGATAAGAGAGCAGGCGAAGATGCAGGCAGAGGAAGTGGTACTGAATCAGATAGTGATGCGATTCCACTAGAATCAGATGATACAGAACTGAATAGGGAACTTGATGAAATCAATTCATTGGGTGTCAGTAAGGAAGCCGAATATACACAGGCTTCCTTTTTTTTCGACCAGAACGGGCAGGCAAGCATTGGCACCATTCATACTGAGGACGAAAACAATAATCAGTTTATGCGTCAGTTCGAGCAGGACAGAAAAGCTGCATTAGCAGGTAAATACAATTACCTGAATCCCAAAAAGTCTGCAACAGTACCAAGTGAGTATATCAAACAGGTGCTTATGGGAGGTACAGGTTTTATCGGTGGTAAGGGCAGGGTATGCAAGATTTTTGAAACAGAGATTGATGCAGGAACCAGAGCAAAGCGTATCAAAGCAGAATATGGTCAGGGAGGTGCAGGCTGGCCGGTTGACGGACTGGGACTGCACGGATATGACACATTTCATGGGAACGGACTGCGTTTTCAGTGGCGAGATGAGGATGGAGAGGTTGAAGGATATGTTTCATGGAAAGATATCGAAAAAGAGCTTGGTGTCCTTATTCTTACAGGGGAATACCAGCCTGAGACACCTCGTATTGATGAGCTTGCGATGGACGGACTCCGTGAGGATGATGAGGTCATTGATGCCGAATATCGGGAAGTGGAACCGGAAGAGGCAGAATCAGAGATTGATGATTATGCAATACCGGATGAGCCGGAGAGCTATGCTTCTAACAGAGATTATGTAAGTGCAAAAGGCATGACACCACAGGAAGCTGCCGATGAAGACCGCATGGTAACACAGGCAGAATATGGTGCCGAGATAGAAGCTGAAACATCTGAAAAAGATCCATCAGAGCTTCAGTATATTACACCGATTGATTATGCCAAGCGTATTGAGGAGCTTGATGAAGACCTGCGTGATGCGGCGGAGATTCTTGTAACAGATTGCAGCTGCTACACTCCGTTTAGGGCATTCCTTATGGATGTGGTGCAGTCTGATTTTGCATTTATGCCCAATAAACTTGACCTTATCAGGGATATTGCATTAGGGACAGATAATGCAGAAAGAAAGGCATATTCCAACAATAAGTATGGTCTTGTGGAGTACTCAATCAGAAGCGGATATGTGAAGATCAGCTATAAGAACAGGAATGGTGTGCGTAAAGAAGGTGCTCTCGATTGGCGTGAGTTATATGAAATCTTATCTTATATGGTAAAACAGCCATTTTACTGCGGAGAAGACCAGAAGAAGTATTATCAGGAGACAAAGCAGAAGGCTGACAGGGATAAGATGAATCCGGTCTATAAGAGATTCTTTGATATCGAGGATAGTGTAAAAGCCAATCGTCTTGAAACCAGGGAAAGAGCAATAGCGAATGGCTGGGAAACCAAGATTGATGAGAATGGACATGTGGTTTCAGATGATGCAGTATCAGTATCTGTGGATGATATTCAGGCTGATACAGAATCACAGGAAACTGTAGATTTTACACCAAAGCAGGAACCAGTACAGCAAGTAGAAAGTCTTGAAAATGAGAAGAATGTTGCCGGGCAGACGAAACACAATTTCCACTATAACCTCTGGGAAATGGAAAAAGGCGGTGCTAAGACCAGATACCAGTGGAATATGGATGCAATCCGCACTTTAAAGCAGATTGAATCAGAGAACAGGCTTGCCACACCTGAGGAACAGAAAACTCTGTCGAAGTTTGTCGGATGGGGCGGACTGTCACAGGCATTTGATGAGAATAACGCAGGCTGGAGCAAAGAATATGCAGAGCTGAAAGACCTTTTATCTGATGAGGAATACAGTGCTGCAAGGGCAACAGTAAATAACGCCTTTTATACTTCACCGGAGATTGCCATGTGCATAAATTCGGCACTTGTCCAGTTTGGTTTCAGAGGCGGCAATGTATTAGAGCCATCTATGGGTATCGGTAACTTCTTTGGAAGTATGCCGGCACCAATGCAGAGAAGCAAGCTGTATGGGGTGGAGATTGACAGCATTTCAGGAAGAATTGCAAAGCAGCTTTATCAGAATGCCAATATCAGTATCACAGGATTTGAGAATACCACATATCCGGATAACTTCTTTGATGTGGTTGTCGGAAATGTGCCATTTGGTGATTATAAGGTATTTGATCCAAAGTACAACAAGTATAACTTCCGTATCCACGATTATTTTCTGGCAAAAGCACTTGATCAGGTAAGACCGGGAGGCATGGTTGCAGTAATCACCACAAAGGGAACACTTGATAAGGCAAATCCTACTATCCGAAAGTATCTGGCTGAAAGAGCAGAGCTTGTGGGAGCAGTAAGACTTCCGAATACTGCATTTAAAGATAATGCAGGAACCGAAGTGACAGCAGATATCCTGTTTTTGCAGAAGAGGGAGAGAAAGATTGATATTGAACCTGACTGGGTACACCTTGGTGTAACTGAGAATGGCATTGCAGTCAACTCTTATTTTGCAGAGCATCCGGAGATGATGCTTGGATCTATGGAATATGACACAAGGATTTACGGACAGGACAGCAGATATACAGTCTGTGTGAATAATGATGAGAACTTCAATATGTATGAGACTCTCAATAAGGCTATCGGTAATATCAAAGCCCAGATGACAGATTTTGAGAGAGTGGCAGATGAGGCGGAGCAGACGGAGGAAGTTATCCCGGCTGATCCGGATGTGAGAAACTACACTTACACATTTTTTGAAGGAAAACTCTATTACAGGGAAAATTCCGAGATGGTAAAAAAAGAAGTATCACAGACTGCCGAGGAGCGAATCCGAAGCCTTGATGAAATCAGACAGATAACAAGAGAGCTGATTGATATCCAGATGGATGGCTGCAGCGAGGAGGAGCTTTCTGATAAGCAGAGACTTCTTAATGTAAAATATGATGCCTTCGTAAAGCAGTATGGAGCCATTACTTCAAAAGCAAACAGAATAGCATTCAGGGATGACAGCGATTATCCACTTCTTTGCAGTCTTGAGGAAGTAAACGAAGATGGGGAGGTGAAAAAAGCGGATATGTTTTATAAGCAGACGATTAAGGCAAAGACAGTCATAGACAGAGTGGAGACCGCTGTGGAAGCATTAAATGTATCCGTCAATGAATTTGGATATGTAAATCTTGCCTATATGCTTTCTATCTATGAGCCGGATATTACAAATGCAAAGGAAGAACTTGCAGAAAAGTCCGGACAGACAGTGGATGAGATAACGCTAAGTGATGATGCATTAGCAGAGATTAGAAGGGCAGTCCTTGTGGAAGAGCTGGACGGACTGGTTTTCCTAAATCCAGACCGCTACAACGAGAACAATCCCGACATCGGCTGGGAGACAGCAGACGAGTATCTTTCGGGAAATGTGAGAGACAAACTTCGTGTAGCAAAGGCTATGGCGGCTGATACAGACAATCCGCAGGCAGAAAGATTTGCAGGAAATGTGGCAGCACTTGAAAAGGTGCAGCCGGAATGGATTGAAGCCTCGGATATTGATGTAAAGATTGGTACGACATGGATTGAGTCGCTTGATTATGAGCAGTTTATCTATGAGCTTCTCAATACACCAAGAAGAGCAAGGGCAGTCAGAAGCCAGTTTTACAATACAGGCATTCAGGTACACTTAAATAAGATGAGCATGGAATGGTTCATCGAGAATAAGAGCATGGATAAGCATTCAGTGGCAGCTACTAAGACTTATGGTACAAGCCGCATGGATGCTTATTCTATTTTTGAGGATACGCTGAATCTTAAAACTGTAACAGTAAGGGACAGGATTGATGACGGTGATGGCAAATATCATTACGAAGTCAATAAGAACGAGACAATGCTTGCAAGGGAAAAGCAGAACATGATCAAGGAGAAGTTCAAGGAATGGCTGTTTGCAGAGCCGGAGCGAAGACAGAAATATGTGGAGTATTACAACGAGACATTCAATAACATCCGTCTGCGTGAGTATGACGGAAGTCACTTACAGTTTCCGGGAATGAATCCGGCGATTGAGTTAAAGCCACATCAGAAGAATGCGGTGGCAAGAATCCTTCTTGGAGGAAACACCCTGTTGGCACACTGCGTTGGTGCCGGAAAGTCCTTTGAGATGATGGCTGCCTGTATGGAGCAGAAGAGACTCGGACTTGCCAATAAGACGATCATGGTTGTTCCAAAGCCACTTATCGGTCAGACGGCATCAGAGTTTTTAAGGCTTTATCCGTCAGCAAATATCCTGGTTGCCACAGAGCGTGATTTTGAAAAGAGCCGCAGGAAGCAGTTCGTATCAAGGATTGCAACAGGTGACTATGACTGTATCATCATGTCGCACTCGCAGTTTGAAAAAATCCCGATCTCAGCAGAGAGAAAGGAAAGAATGCTCAATGAGCAGATTGATGAAATCAGCTATGCGATTGATGAGATGAAGGAGCGTAACGGGGAGCGTTGGACTGTAAAACAGATGGAAAGCCAGAAGAAAAAGCTGGAGGAGCAGCTGAAATCCTTATCAGATGAGAGCAGGAAGGATGACCTTATAACCTTTGAGGAACTTGGTGTGGACTCTATCATGGTTGACGAAGCGCACAATTTTAAGAACCTTGCGATTTTTTCCAAGATGAATAATGTGTCAGGTATCAGCAGCAGTGGAGCGAAGAAGTCAACGGATATGCAGCTTAAATGCCAGTATTTGTCTGAGATAAATGATGGCAGAGGCATTGTGTTTGCGACAGGTACGCCAATATCCAATACCATGTGTGAGATGTATGTCATGCAGCTTTACTTACAGAAAGCGGCACTTGAAGAGATGGGGATTTATCACTTTGATTCCTGGGCAGCGAACTTTGGTGAAGTGACAACAGCACTGGAGCTTACTGTAGAGGGAAGCGGTTTCCGTTTTAAAAGCAGATTCAATAAGTTTACGAATCTGCCGGAGCTTATGAATATCTTTCGTGAAGTAGCAGATGTGCAGACCGCAGACATGCTTGACCTTGATGTGCCGGCTCTTCGTGGCGGCAAGCCTATCATAGTGGAGTCAGAGCCTGACTGGTATGTAAAGCAGGTTATGGAAGACTTTGTTGTGAGGGCAGAGCGTATCAGAGGTGGTGGAGTTGATCCAAGTGTGGACAACTTCCTAAAGATTACTCATGAGGCAAGATTACTCGGAACAGATGCAAGGCTGATTGATAAGGACGCACCAAATAATCCAGATGGAAAGCTCAATAAGGTAGCGGAGAATGTATGGAAAGAATATGAGAAAGGAAATGCCAACGGTCATATAGGCTGCCAGCTTATTTTTTCGGATATCGGCACACCGGGACCGGATAAGGATTTTACCATCTACGATTATCTGAAGGAAACACTGATACAGTATGGTATTCCGGCAGAGGAGATAGCATTTATCCATGATGCAAAGACCGACGCACAGAGGGATGCACTATTTAAGGAAATGAGAACAGGTAAGAAAAAAGTGCTTATAGGTTCTACAGATAAATGTGGTACTGGCGTTAATGTTCAGACACATCTGGTTGCAATGCATCATGTGGACTGTCCTTGGAAGCCAAGCTCCATTGAACAGAGGGAAGGACGAGGCATCAGGCAGGGCAACGAAAATGAAGAGGTGGCAATCTATAGATATGTCACCAAAGGAACTTTTGATGCATACAACTGGTCGCTTGTTGAAAATAAGCAGCGATTCATCAGTCAGGTCATGACAAGCAAGGCTGTAAGCCGAAGCTGTGAGGATATCGATGAGGCAACACTTTCCTATGCAGAGATTAAAGCGGTTGCCACAGGCAATCCTTTAATCAAGGAAAAGATGGAGATTGACAATGATGTCCAGAGATTAAAGCTCTTAAAGGCATCCTATGACAATCAGAGATATGGATTGCAGGATAACTTTATGATTAAGTACCCGAAGCTTATTAAGACAGCAACAGAAAAGCTTGCCAATGTAAGAGAAGATGTAAAGGCAAGGGATAAAGAACTGATTGATAATCCGGAATTTTCCATTACCATAGGCAAAGCAACCTACACAGAGCGTGTGGATGGAGGAACGATGATGCTTGAAGCAATCAGCAAATGTAAGACCGGAGAGACAACTGTAATCGGCAAGTTCCATGGATTTGAGCTGCTTGTGGAAAAGAACTTCCTTGGTATCAATTATATGGTGCTTCGTGGAAAGACTGAGTACAAGGCAGAACTTTCCACAAGTCCGGTCGGCAGCATGGTAAAGCTGGAAAACCTGTTCAATGGACTCCATGAGAACATTGATTTCTTAGAAAAGAAGATTGAGCAGTACCAGAATGACCTTGAAGCATCAAAGGCAGAGTATGACAAGCCATTTGCATACAGCAAGGAACTGGAAGAAAAGCTGTCAAGGCAGTGTGAACTGAATGCCCAGCTTGACCTTGAGAACGCAAAGGCTGTGGATGCAGACCTGAGCGGACCGGAGGAAGAAAGAGAAGCTGATGACAGAATGGAATCTGCAGCAATTGTAGCAGAGGATAAAGGTGCTTATCAAGCGGACAGAGAGGGCAGAACACGATAGGAGAGTGAATAATATGAGCATAAGAAAAGTGGTCGCAGGACTACTGATTACAGCAGGGATTGCCATTATGGCAGTCCCTTTTTTCTGGCGGGCAACCGGAGAAAAACAGACAGAACAGCTCATAAGTGAATTTGAGCAGACATTGGAGGATGATTACGATGAAGAAACAGATGTGGAGGAAGAGCAAACCTCCATTAGTAAAGAGGATGAAGCCATTCTTAAAGAAGGCGGTGTTATCGGCATCATTGAGATACCGGGCTTAGATATCAGGTATCCGGTAATGGAAGGAACCACAAGTAAAGTGCTTAATGCCGGGATTGGTCATATAGAAGAGACTGCAGGAATCGGAGAAAGTGGCAACTGTGTGTTATGCGGTCACAATGGCAGCAGATATGGCACATTTTTTACACCACTAAATCAGATTTCCATAGGAGATGATGTGACAATTATCGACAAAAACGGACAGACTCATATCTATGAAGTAACAGACACAGAGGTGGTAAATCCTTATGACAACAGCATTAAGACACAAGGAGAGGAAAAGGAATTAACTCTTTTTACCTGTTCACAGAAGGGTACTATGCGTTTTGTGGTCAGATGCAGATATAAGGAGGCAGGTGTGGATGAATAAAAGATACCGGTTAGGTGAGATAGAAGAGGCAGTAGCAGAAATGGAAGAGCGAATTGACATCGAGGATGATATTGCTGAGATTGATGATGACTTTCAGATAGTCGTAAGCGGCTGGTCTGTGTATGTCGAAAGCCTGAATCTGACACTCAGACAGGGAATAGCCTGTGTATGGGATGCAGAGGAAGGATTATTTATGCCTGATTTTGATGTGACCATCGTGTATGAGGGGAACATTGAAACACAGGAGTGGCTCTACTATGAGCAGGACGGAATGGTCGTTACACTTGGCAACTGGTTAAATGGCAGATTGTCTTGTGAACAGATAGAACAGCTTTGGTGTGAGTTTATCATACCGGAGCAAAACAAAGAACAAAAAGAAAGCGAGGAATAGCATATGAAGTATTCAATTAAGGTAAACGAAGTAAGGGCAAAAGAGGGCAGCAATATCAAAGGATTTGCAACAGTGGTATTCGGTGATTCATTTAAGATCACCAATATTGCAATCCTTGAGAATAAGGACAAGGGAGAGCTTTTCGTATCAATGCCAAGATACCGCTCCAATGAGCGTGATGAAAGCAACGGTGTGATCTATAAGGATGTGTGCAATCCTATTACAGCAGAGTTTCGTGAGGAACTCTATACCAATATTCTTGATGCCTATGCAAGAATCAAGGAACCGGAGAAAGAGGAGACACAGAAGCAGGACAGAACACAGGAAATGCCAGAGTTTTCCGTAACTGTGACACCTTATGAGAGGAAAGGCAGTAACATCAAAGGACTTGCCCGTATTTACTTTGAAAACAGTTTCATCGTAAATAACATCAATATCGTGCAGGGTAAAGAGAAAATCTTTGTATCAATGCCTTCTTATAAGACAAAGCAGGTGGACGAGCAGGGCAAGCCAATCTATCAGGATGTCTGCTATCCGGTTACAAAGGATTTCAGGGAAAAACTCTATAATGAGATTATCTCTGAATATGAGAAAGCAAAGGATAAGAGCAACGAAAAGGCAAGAGAAAGTGCAGAGAAACATCATGGCAATCCCGATAAAGAGAAGGACAAAGAGGCGACGCCCTTTCGATAATCAGTAATCAGAGTACAGGGGCGGCCAAGGCTGCCCCTTTTACAGAATGGAGGAAACAGAATGGATATGGAAGCAGGAAAAACACTTACCAATGAGGAGGTTATAAGGGAACTTCTCGAATTACTAAAGAAAAATGCCATGAAAGAGAAGGCAAACGATGTATTTGAGATATGCAGCTATGTGGACGGACTGGAGAAAAAGATTGATTCCATGACGGAAGAACTCACCAACATGCAGAACCAGATCAAAGAAATGCAGGAAGATACACTTGTCAATAATGCAAAAAAGGCATTGTCAGAAGCACAGGAGCGACTTAATACCAGATGTGAGCAGATAAAGTCGCAGGTATTGGAAGTGAAAGCACAGGTCAAATCTACAGCAAAAAGCATAGTTGATGAAGCAAAGGAAAAGGGAAGAGCGGCACTTTACAGGGTGACAGAATTTGTAGGAATCAAGAAAAGACTTCTCAATGTCAGAACAGCGGTAAAAGATATGATTGTATCTACAGACAGGGATATTGCAAGGACAGCACTTCTTGCAAAGGGACTCCGTGAAGCTGGTCAGACCATAAACAATGCGTTCCATACCTTTGCAGATAAGCCGGAGGTGGATTATTCGCAGAAGGAACAGCTGTCTCTTATACACATCTCCGAGCCCACGAGACTACGCTGCATCTCGT
>ERZ1027074.651-NODE-651-length-14146-cov-6.884678_pt1 | contig 14146 bp, 5 predicted proteins | sample MGYA00519417_ERZ1027074 | MGnify/ENA primary metagenome ERZ1027074 (study PRJEB26926, sample SAMN06164770) | human gut metagenome | biome: ENVO:00009003; feature: ENVO:2100002; material: ENVO:00002003 | host: Homo sapiens | place: USA | collected 2012 ...
GGGCAACAATAGAAAGTCCATCAGTCTCACTACCTGCATACTGGATGCGGCGTGGATCTGAGCCGTAAGAGTCGAAGTCACCAATCTTGGAAACGACACGCTGACTACCTATATAGATATGCTTTATATAGCGACATTCATCTTGTAGTCGCACCTATTTTCTGGACAAGATGCAGGAGAAGTTGAATGAGAAAATGCGGAGGGATGATGAATTGGAGAGAATGAGGAGATGAAAATGCAAAGCACCATTGGCTATGAAATGTGTAACCAATGGTGCTTTGTGAATCGTTATAGAATTTTCGTTTCAAAGAAATTCTTTATCTTGTATATACCTATATCATGCTTATAGCGTCCGAACAGAAGTTGTGGATTGACATTGTGTTTGTCTGCTTCTGTCTGAATATATGGTGCTATTTTATAAGGTACAACATCACGAGTCCTTGCCATGAACTTTTTCCACTCCGCATTTGGTAGGGTCGCATTTAAAGCAAACTCGTCAGCCTCAGACTCCTCGATGTTCTTCTTGTCCTCCATGAGATTAATCATTGCCTTACCATTTTGGGTAAGGTGCTTGAATACATGACCGACCTCATGTAAAGTGGTGAATGCAAAATTGTCAATGGAAGCTATTCTCTCAGTGATGACAATCGTTGGTGTATCTCCTATCCAAAAGGACATTCCATCAACAGGAACTTGCCCAACCTTATTGACTACAAGAAAACGAATGCCATACTTGTTAAGAACCTCTTGGGTTTTGTTCACCGTATTCTTGTTTTCTTTAAACACATTGTTCAGCTCTCTTGCCAGCATCTCTGTATCTGCCCCCTTGTCAAATGTGCATAAAGTTGAATCATCATTTTTAGAGAGATGATAGCAATAATATTTCCAAGACAGAATGTCCACGGGATTGGTTTTCACCTTTTCTGACTTGCGGTAATAAGAAAGTTCCATCTCTTCTGCCTTCAAGCCAAAGAAATCATCCAAGTTATCCACGGAAAAGACCTCGAAGATGCGTTTTACATCCTCGATGATATTTCCTCTAACGATACCGGCTTTTCTGAAAAAGGGAATTGATACTTGGTCTTTGAGTACATTCCAAATCTCAAGCATTTTAGTCTGCAACACAACCCTTTCGCTCTGTTTGGCGCAATCCAATTCGTATTGCGTCTGGATGTTCATGAGATATGTCGCAGAAATGCCGAGAGTGTTTTCCAACAACAATGCCATTTCAGGTGTCAGAGAACGTTTACCTTTTATGACATCATTCAGAATGGATTTCTGTATGCCAGTGAGTTCGGACAATTCGCTCTGCTTCATATTACGAGCAGACAATTCGTCCTTAATCACCTCGCCCACATGAGTTGCCTCAAATGGGACTGCCTGATTGAAACTAAACTTAGTCATAATGATGTGATATTTCAATTAATTCTATTTCGGTAATGATAATACTGCCATCGGCAGGAGAGCTTTGGAAAATCAATCGCCAGACATCATTGCATCTTACGGATTCTTGATCTTTTCTGTCTCCGTGCAATCTTTCGTAGCGCAAGCCATGATCACGCATAATGTCTTCAATTCTTGTTGCAGCTCTCATTTTGTTGACAGCCTTAACATAACCCTTGATTGCGGCTATAGGAAGTCTTTTATACTTCTTGTCAGATGTCTTTCCATTTTCGAACAGTTCCAACAAAGCCTCGTCTTCACTTGTTATGTTCATATATTATTCAGCCATGTTATTTTTATTTGTGTGCAAAATTACGATAAATATTTTGATTATCAAAATTGATAACTAATTATTAGCTATATTATAATCATTTTTAACTATTATTCTTGGCACTCGCGGAAAAAAGCAATAGGACAAACCTATTTATATTCAACTGTGAAAAGCGCAATTATGCCTTCTGTATCAAGTGCTTCAAGTTCTCATCGTTGGCGATACGCCCCAGCTCATCCTTGACTATCTGCTTGACATCCTCCTTGATTTGGTTGTAGTTGTCCTGTATGGTCTGCTTCATGCAGTCGTTGCCATCCGCATCCAAGAAATCGTTGATGATGGGGAGTTTCTGATAACGACATTCCTCCCGTTTCACCTTTTCGGTATCAACTACTATCTCGGCATGGAATATCTTCTGCTCGATACGCTCGTTGAAGTTATCGGAAACAGAGCCGACAAACATTCCTTGGGTGAGTCCGCTAATCTTGCTCGGCGGAATGAGACTGTCCATTTGGGTATTGATGGATGTAGAAACATCCTGACGGTTGATGGAAATAGACTGGCGCTTTTGGAGTACTTTTCCAAAATGCTCGGATAAAGTCTTAGCGGTCTCGCCAACGACCTGACGGCTGAAGATATTACCAACGGTATTGATAACCACCTTTGCCTCCTTGTCTCCATAATCACGAACCAATTGCGAGAAGTCCTGGAAGCCCAAGCAGACGGCAACCTTGTTGCTTCGTGCCGTAGCAATCAGGTTATCCAATCCCTTGAAATAGATGGTCGGCAACTCGTCAATGATAACGGATGATTTGAGTTGTCCCTTCTTGTTGATGAGTTTCACGATGCGGCTGTTGTACAAACCAAGTGCCGCACCATAAATATTCTGACGGTCGGGGTTGTTGCCGACACATAGAATCTTCGGTTCTTCGGGATTGTTATGTCGAGTGTAAACTCGCTTGCGGACATAGCCCCATCATAAAAAAATGAATAGCAAGTATTCCTGCTGAGTTTATCAAATCATGGCCCTTGTTGTTGATGACGACTCTACCATCAGCTCATACATACCTTTCCGACACAAGCATATATTGTTTTCATTTGTACTCCGAGTGTGTACAGTTTCAAACCATGATTTACATTCTTATATAAGAAAGTGAAGCCGTGACCATTTGTGTATTTTTGCCAAACTAACTCCAGTACATACAACAGATGTAAAAGATTTCTGCAAAATTGGCCGAAATCATAAGAAAAAAACACCAAACCAGCAAATTTCTTAAAGATTATATCTGTTTATTAAGATTATTTTTGTATATTTGCAGCATTATTTTGGTGGTAAAGCCTATTGGCCTGCCACGTGACAATAGGACTTTACGGAGCAGCCTATATCACAATTCTTCTCCGTAGTAACAGTCCGTTCTCTCTCTCACTGGTCTCTCCCTGCGCGGCAGAGGCATACGTTTTTATATTTTTCAAACACTCCAAATTGACAGCGCATGAGAAAGTTTACTTCTTTGTTACTGTTAGGCTTCGCTCTCGGCAGTTTCGCGCAAACGCCCGGAGGAGTCAGCGGAAGCGAACTGTGGTTCAAGACTGCGCCTTTGAACTCAGACCTGCAAGGTTATTACCGTTGGCAGGATTTCTCTGGGGATTCCATACGGCTGATGCTATTGGACAGCCGTGGCGTCAAGTCTGAACTTACTCTTCCGAACAGTTCAGTCCATTACTTCAATTTCAATCCGAGTCTCTGGCTCGCAGACGGATTCCGCAGCCTGAGTGCCAGCCTCAAGCACGGCGACCTCTCACAGGCTACCGTCATCGGTGTCTTTTCGCCGGAACTGGCAACCATCGGCAAGGATATGGTTGTCTATGCTCTTGACGGCCGCAAGGGCGACGGAGCCATTCTGAGCAAGGACAAAGCCGTAAGGGGTAGAGGTGTTGAACCACTGGACTATGGTTCAGCATCGGGTGAAGACCTGCTTTATCAATCAAGTGATTCTTTGTCCGAGAACGGTTTTTAAGGAAAGCGCTCTGCGAGTTGTGTCCTACTTCAAGGTAAGCAATCCTTCAACAACATTGTGGGGAGACAACTCCAACACCACATTATTCATCGGAACACCTTCCACCTCTGGCAGCTTCGGTACGGATTTCCCGACCTCGCTCTTCGGTAATGCTTCCATCCGGGGATATGCCCCTGAGCTTATTGTTTTCAGCAGGATGCTTACACCCGATGAGCGCAGAAAAGTGGAGAGCTATCTGGCGGTAAAGTACGGCATCACCCTCAAAGGCTCGTATCTTGACAGCGATGGAAACCTGACTTGGGACATGGCGGAGAACCAAGCCTACCACCATAGGGTCACAGCTGTTGGAACCGACACGGCTGGAAGTCTCTCCCAACCGCTTTCCGCAACATCATATGAGGAAAGTCCGGTGTATGCGGCCTTGAAGGAGAACGGAACTTATCATGACGCAAATCCATACAACCCTTCATCCGCTTCCCGTCTGCTTGTCATGGGACGTGAAAACGGCAATCCGATGCCGGACAGAGGCTTCACTTTCTGGGGCGACGATGATGTGGCACTTGCAACATATACCTCACCTACAGATTCCCTGTGGCATGTCATGAAACGTACATGGATGGTCAAGACCAACGTGCCGTCAAAGCCCGACAGTACAGTGGCAAGATGGACTGCGCAAGGATTTGAAGTGTCAAGGAATGGCTTTACTGACAATATCATCCAAGAGAAAGCCGCTTCCGGAGCTTATGCCACGACCCCAGCCCTTGTTGGAGGTGGCGGTGCCTTTGAGTTCACCTGTCCGACAAGTCACCCGACTTTTGACGTTGGCTTCGGAAGCATCGGTGGCAGCACATGCAAGTATGGATTCCGGTTCACCAATGCTGGAGTTGTTTATCCGATCATCAACGGGGCGGTCTCAAATTCATACATCGCCACGGATGTTGACGGAACGGACATCTCTATCCGCAAGGAAGGCAAAAACATCTATCTGCGTGTTGACGGAACAGGAAGTGCGACAAGAACCATATCCCTTTCGGATGCAACTGACACAGACACAAATATGGGCATTATCCGAACGGAAGGAGCAGAGTCCGCCTTGAACATGGCAGGCTTGAGGACAGGAGGAATAGATGATGTCGGTTATATGGCAGAGTTGAGCTATGACCTCACACCGGAAAGGGAATTCTCGGACTATTGCCGCAAGCGTACCGTCATGCTCATAGACCCAAGCGGTGAAGGTGATTTCGACATCAACAGCAATAGCAACATAAGATGCTCCAAGCCTGATATGACGAGGGGCAAGACCATATTCCGCAATATCCTATGGGATGCAGACGGAAGCGGAAGCGATGTGTTCACATTCGCCTATTATGACGGCATTTCCTATGATGCCACTCCTACGCCGTCAAGTTGCGAGAATGGAGTTCCACGCAATGACGGGTATATCGACATCGGCATCAACATCGGTACACCAGTCTATTCCTATGTGCTCAGCGTTGACACCGTTGCAGGAAAAGTAAAAGGAGAAACCATTGCCAGAGGAACATTCTTCGGTGACACGCATAGAATCACGAATCTTGCCCCCGGCGCCTATGCGCTGTCCGTATCACAAGGTGGAGGCAACGAGATTTATGCCACTGGCAACGCACTCTACACCTCATACTCGCATGACACCAGGACCTATCTGTCTGGTGACATCTCATGGACGGTGAACGATACAAAATCAAACTACCGTGTGGGATTGGAGCCAAGCCTCACGGACGAGATCACCCAATATGGCTTCGACGTGCGGGGCGACAAGGCGCATATCATAACCGGTGGATATACAAGCCTAACCAAATATGTCACCATCAAGCCTGGCGATGTGCTCAGTGTTACAGTCCGCAATATGCAGGTCACATACAAGTTGAACGGACAGACCGTGCATCATGAATATGTCTGGTCACTTCGTGCATGGCGGTTCTGCATCAAGTACGGAAAGGGCGAGACACATATCACAGATCTTACCGTAAACGGTACGCCTGTAACCTCATTCACCACAAGGGGCAACGTGCAGATAGAAACACCCAAGAAGTGTACGACAACGATGACCGTCTATGTCGGCAGCGAGTGTGATGCAAGTATGCCTAACGGAACACAGGCAAGGGAGAACCATGTGGGCAGCTCGGACAGACAGGCTGACAATACCTTCATTTCTGGAGAAGACGAGGATTTCACTGTCAAGGGCAACGGTTCTACGACAGGCATCTACGAGGCTAAACTCACACAGGACAAGCCTTCTGCAGCCACATTGATGGTGTTTGACGTATCAGGCAAACTGGTAGTGTCACGCCAAATGACAGGCGAAAGCGTCAAGCAGGCCGACTTCAGGGTTCCCGCATCGGGTGTGTATGTCGTGAAGGCAATCTCCGAGAATGGGGAGCATACAAGGAAAATCTCAGTAAAGTAACTTAAAGGAAGATACGCATGAAGAATTATATACAGAAGGTGGCGTGGGCATTGGTTTTACTGCTTGCCGCCACACTGTCCCTTTCGGCAAAGGACGGGACAGCCGTGAGAAAACTCTTCAAGAAGGGTGTCTCTGACAGTATCTCCGTAGGAGGTAGCAAACTGGTCGTTCTTCAGAAAGACCTCATTCGGAACAGAAGCCTTTCCGTGAATTCCATCGGAGAGGAGAATGTTCCTGAGCTTGACTTTGCCATGACCAACGTCACGGCAGGAGGACATGGCTACCGTTTCCTCCCTCACGGAACACACTTCACAGGCGAGGGCGCGACTGTCAAGATAAAGTATGACCGCACGAGAATACCAAGCGGCTATACCGAGGACGACATCCGTACCTATTACTACGACCCGGCCGAGAAGCATTGGGTTGCGTTGGAGCGTGTGCGTGTGGACAAGAAGGAAGAGTGTGTCGTTTCAAAGACGACCCACTTCACCGACATGATCAACGGTGTGATACAGGCCCCGGAGTCACCGCAGACCGAAGGCTTTGCCCCGACGATGATGAACGACATCAAGGCGGCAGACCCGACGGCGAAGATAAATGTCATTGCGCCTCCAAGCGCAAACAACCGTGGCTCTGCCAACCTGCAGTATCCGTTCGAGATGCCGCCAGCACGAAACGGTATGCAGCCAAGCCTTGGCTTGCAGTACAGCAGCGAGGGCGGTAGCGGTTGGCTTGGCGAGGGTTGGAACGTCAGCGTGCCAAGCATTACGCTTGACACCCGGTGGGGCGTGCCTCGTTATGACCAGTCAAAAGAGACGGAGACTTATCTCTTGTCCGGTTCAATGCTCTCCACCATGGACGACAACGGACAGATGGGAGTCGCACACCGTGGCGAGAAGATGAACAGAAAGGCTGACCGCCAGTTCTACACCCGCCAAGGCGGTGATTTCAGCCGTATCATCCGCAAGGGTGACAGTCCTGCCAACTATTATTGGGAGGTTACAGACAAGCAGGGTGTCAAGTACATCTATGGCGGTGACGGAGCTGTTGTAAAGGGCAATGTCACCGATGCTTCGGGCAATACCCGTGAGGTGATTGCCGAATGGAAGCTGAAACGTGTCGAGGAACTCCACGGTGACTATATAGAATATGTGTATGACATCGTGGATGAGGATGTGCGTGGCGGCTTGAAGGCCAAGGCTGCATATCTGAAGGAGGTTCACGCAGGTAATGCAGGACAGGAACCGCACACCGTTGTACTCTTTGATGGCAACAAGGTAAAGCAGGTAAAGACCAACAATGCCCGCTATGGATTCCTCGCCTCCTCCAACAAGCTGTTGGAGAAAGTGACCGTGAATTTCCAGGGCGAGACATTGCGCAGCTATGCCTTTGACTACAAGGAAGGTGCATTCCACAAGGAAATGCTCACAGGTGTCAGACAGTATGACAACACAGGAAAGGAAGTGGCTTTCCAGAACTTCGACTATTATGATGATGTGCAGGCTGAAAAGGGATATGTTCCGTTCAAGGACGATTCCGAGAAATGGAACACGCACGATGACGGACTTGACGCAGGTTTCGTCAATCCATTGAAGACTGTCAGCAAGCGCTTCAGCGACAAGCCAACTGCACTTGGCGGAACGACAAGTTCTTCTGTAAGCGGTTCGTTCTATGCAGGTGTGGGACCTTGGGACGGAAGCAAATGGAAAAGCAATACAATAGGAGGTTCTTACAGCTACTCCAGCGATACCAGCAAGGGACTTTCCGCATTCGTTGACTTGAACGGTGACGGACTTCCTGACAAGGTATACAAGTCTGGTGGTTCCGTATATTATCGTCCACAGGTCAAGACTGACAACGGAGAAGTAGTATATGGTGAGCCTGTCAAGGTAAAGGGTATCAGTAACTTCTCGACAACCAAAAGTTCTACGAACTCTTTCGGTGCGAAAGCCGTTGTCGGTTGGAATGTTCTGACTGCCGTTGTCGGAACGGACAAGTCAACCACTAAGACAAAGACCACCCAGTATTTCAGCGACATCAACGGTGACGGACTTGTTGACCTCGTTTCCAATGGCAAGGTATATTTCAACCATTTGGAGTTTGATCAGTCTGGCAATGCCGTGCCTACGTTTACATTGAGCAGTGCCGACACGCCAAGCCCAATCATCTATGGTGGCAAGGTTGACACTTCTGTCATGGAGGTCAGTAAGGATGAGCAGGCGGAAGCCATCAAGAACTCACCGATGGAGGACATCGTGCGTGTATGGCAGGCTCCTAAGGACGGAACTGTCAGCGTAACTGGTCAAGTAAGCCTCATTGCACCAACAGATGACTATGATGCTGACGAGTATCAGAAGGCAGACGGCGTAAGAATTGCCATCCAAAAGGGAGGCAATGAACTTTGGAACAAGACGATAGCCAAGGGTGACAACAGTCCATACAGCGCAGCCGTATCATCTGTTGCCGTCAAGCGTGGTGACAGAATCTATTTCCGTGTCCAGTCTGGCTCTGAGGAAACAAGCAACGGTTCTTTTGACAAGGTAAGCTGGTCGCCTACCATTACATACGCTGGTGAGTCAAATATCTTGCCTAACGGGCTTTCTTCAACAGAGTACAAGCCTGAGGATGGTGCCATCTATGATGTGAACACCTCTGCCAATGTGGAGAATGGTTCAAGCGTGGAAGTTCGCAGTGCCTTCCACAAGCCTGTAACAACCGACGATGTTGTTCTCTGCATCATCGGCAGCAATGAAAAGAAAGACAGTGACGGAAACGACAACCCGAACTATATCGAGAAGACTGTCTTTGCTCGTACATTGAAGGCTAATGAGGCTTTTGGTGGCGATTCTCTCAACATCAGTCTGGAGAATACAGAAAAGCTGACCAACTTCAGCTTTGAGATTTCATCTACCTCAAATGTTGATTGGAAGAATATCGGTTGGCAAGCGTCTGTGACTTATAAGGACTCTGCCAACATAGAACAGACGGTAGCCGTTCCTGCACACTATAAGATATTTGCAAATGCCTTGGCAGAGGGCAAGCCATACTTGACTACAGCGACTGATACCGTTTTGGTCGTGTCACCAGTACTTATCCTTTCTGACAATTCCATCAATGGACAGGTTACTTTGACCGCCAAGACAGAGGATGCACTCATCGGCAAGAAGTCTTTCAATATCGAGAATGGCATCTTGAAAGCCGATACTCTGCGATTTGCAACTACTGCAGGAAAGAACCTCTGGTTTGAATACAGCTATCCGGCAGCAATCTCTAATGAAACTGTTACTTCAGCCTCTGTTTCCATTCTGAAAGATGCGGCAGGTCTCGTAACAGAGAATGTGCTTGCAGGATTCTATGCAGAGAATGACAATCTTGGCTTCGGTATGCTTTACCGTGGCTGGGGAGGTTTTGTCTATAACTCGGCAGAGGGCAGATATGCAAAGCCTATTGACGAGTCATTGCTGAAATTGCCTGAAAACGAGAACGACAAGGTTGACCCTCTCACGATGGCATTCACTCCATTGGGTACAGACCAGACTTCTATGGACAAGTGGGTCGGTCAGCGACAGGACATCTATCTTACTGCAACCGAGGCAAGTACAGCCCGATTGACAGAACAGGATGTACTCCTTACCAATCCATTGGATAACAATGCGGAGGTGGCAGGACTTGCAGGTGAATATTTGCAGGGTACTGGTGCGACAGCTGTAAGCCAAGTGGTATCAAGCAAGAGTACCGTTGTGCAAGGAGGTGCACTTGGCATTACCCACAACAATGCAAATGGCAGTTCCAAGACGGAAGTTGCCATGATGGATATGAATGGTGACGGATTCCCGGACATCATAGCTGGTGGTACTATCCAATACACCAATTCGCAGGGCGGATTGAGTGGAGAAATCTACAAGGGTATCGGAGCTAATAACTCTGACAATGCTTCTGAAGCATGGGGATATGGCGGCAATCCAGTAGCTTCTGTGTCTGGCATTACAAAACTTATCTCAGGAAGCAAGTCTTCCGCACAGAACCAACAGAGTTCATGGCTGGCTCAATTCTCCATTTCCGGCAGTGCGCCAAAGAATACGGATGAAGCTGTAGAATCGTTCATAGATATCAATGGCGATGGACTACCAGACAAGATTCTTTCCGACAAGAAAGTAAGATTAAATCTGGGCTATGCCTTTACTGAACCTATTGATTGGGGACTTGACCGCATACAGAGTGGTAAGAGCCTTTCTTATAATATTGGCGCAGGTGGCGATGTAAGTCATGACTGGGGAAAATTTGAAGATGAGAAATACCAAGGTATAAACAAGGCTTCCGGTAGCTTCTCAGCAGGCTTTGGTCTCGTAACCTCTGAAAGCGAAGAGGAGTATAATCTTATCGACATCAATTCTGACGGTCTTCCTGACAAGGTATGGAAGAATGGTGACGGTATCACTGTTGCCCTCAATACAGGCAATGGCTTTGACGAGCCTATCAGTTGGAAGGGTGCAAGTGCGCTTAGTGAATCAGCCTCTACATCAGAGTCTGCAAACGCAGCGTTCACTTTGACCATCAACATTCCTGTCATAAGCATCAAGATTTCAACCAACCCTGGTGCTTCCACCTCACATAGCATCAACCGCCCTACCTATTCATTGCAGGATGTTGATGGTGACGGTTATCTTGACATCGTTGAGTCTGAGAAGGAAAGCGAGTTGAAGGTTACACGCTCTGCCATTGGCAGGACAAACATGTTGAAGTCTGTCACCAACTCCTTGGGCGGCACTTTCACACTCGACTATGCGCATACCACTCCTACCTACGGACTTCCTGGTGGCAAGTGGGTAATGTCTGCCCTTACCGTTGATGATGGTATCCATGACGATGGACCTGTAATGACTACCGCCTTTGAGTACAAGGACGGCAAACGTGACCGCCATGAGCGTGAGTTCCTCGGTTTCGGTGAGGTTATCACCAAGAACCTCGACACGGAGAAAGGCAATTCTGTTTACAGACAGGCTGTTGAGAACTACGATGTAGCCAACTACTACACGCAGGGCAATGTTACTGCTACTTCCGTGGAGGATGCCAACGGCAACAAATACACGGAGACAAAGAATCGCTACGACAGCTACTATCTGACTGCCGACGGTGACAAGTACACGTTTGCAAAGCGTGACGTGAACCTTTGGAGTGACCGTGCATCTGCATTCGTTCCTCTCCGCTATACTGCAAATTTGCAGTATGAGGGAGCGGCAAACGGTGTGGTTACATCCGAGGCATGGAATGAGTATTACCTCAATGGCTATCATGGTGAGTTGAAGTCCTACAAGTACAGCGACAAGGGCAGTCTTGGCGAGGACGGAAACGGCAAGTTCGATTATGCGACTGCTATCAAATATACCGACAATGCAAGCAAGCACATCTTCGGACTTCCTGTTGATGTGACTGTTACAGGCGGTGACGGCTCACTCTATCACCATGTGACGGCGAAGTATAATACCAACTACGCCAACCACATCACCCAGATTACGCAGCAGTTGAATGATGGTGAGGCAGTGACTGATTACAAGTACGACTCTTACGGCAACATCATCCAGAAGACTCTCCCTGCCAACGGCAAGGGACAGCGTATGTGGTACAAGTACCGCTATGAGCCTGAGATGAACATGTATGTTGAGCGCATTGACGATGCGTGGGGCTACCGCAGCGAGCAAGGCAATTTTGACTATCGCTATGGCATTGCCAAGGAGCATCGTGACCTCAACAACTTCTACTATGAGACTGATGTTGACGACCTCGGTCGCATTACTGGCGTGCGTGGTCCAAATGAGTTGGCTACGGGCGTGCCTTATGCCATCGCCTTTGAATATCAGCCTTTGGCTACCTTTGGTGAGAGTGGCATTACCGCTCCTGCTTACGCAGTGACCAAGCACTACGACATCCAGCATCCTAACGATGACTTGGAGACCGTTACTTTCGTTGACGGCTTCGGAAGAGCCGTTCAGGTGAAGAAGGACGGTGTTGTGACAAGTGCAGCAAAGGGCAACTCTGCCAAGGATGAGAACGTGATGATAGTCAGCGGAAGAAACGTGTATGACGCTTTCGGACGTGTGGCAAAGGCATTCTATCCTACAACGGAAGGAACTGGATCGAAATCAACGTTCAACAAGTCATTTGACAATGTATCTCCTACCGTCACAGTCTATGACGTGCTCGACCGTGCTACCTCAGTGACATTGCCTGACAACTCTACGACAACTACGGCCTATACTGTTGACAATAGCAGTCATGCACTTGTTACAACCGTAACAGACGCACTCCATAATGTCCAGGCTACCCATACCAATGGCAGTGGCAAGACCTTGAAGACCATCCAGAAGAGCGGTCCTGACGGTGAGATTACCACTTCGTTTGAGTATGACGGCATACAGCGCCTTGTTCGTGTTACCGACACGGAGGGCAATGTGACGGCCTCTACTTACGACATGGGTGACCGCCGTACTGAGGTGAACCATCCTGCAAGCGGCATCACAAGTTTCACTTATGATGCTCTCGGCAATGTGCTGACCAAGCAGACTGCCAACCTTGCAAAGGAAGGCAAGTTCATCACCTATGATTACGACTATCTGCGTCTGACGGGTATCAACTATCCTGACCACCCGGAGAACAACGTGAAGTATTACTATGGTGGTCGCAACGCCTCTCAGAACCGTATCGGTCGATTGATGCTCCGTGAGGATGGAACTGGTGCCATCGAATACTTCTATGGCAAGATGGGTGAAGTAACAAAGACCCGCCGCACGATGATTGTGCCTAACCAGGCGATAGCAACCTACGTGACCCAATGGACTTATGACAGCCACAACCGTCTGTTGGAGATGATCTATCCTGATGAGGAGAAGATTACTTACTCTTACAACCTCGGTGGTCAGCTTGAAAAGGTTCATGGCTACAAGTCATACGGTTACGATTATGTAAGCAAGATTGGCTATGACAAGTTCGAGCAGCGCACATACTTGAAGTATTGCAATGGTGCAGAGACGTTCTACACCTACGATCCACAGCGTCGTAGATTGCAGAACCTTACGGTGAATAGTGGTGGCAACACCATTATGGATAACGCTTACACTTACGATGCGGTGAGCAATGTGCTCAGCGTGGTAAACGGTGCGTCAGTCCCACAGAGTGGCAAGGCTGGCGGACAAATGGCGCATACCTATACATACGATGCACTCTACCGTCTTGTCAGTGCAACAGGTACATATACTGGTGCTGACAACAAGACCGCAAGCTACACTCTTGCGATGGGTTACGACAATATGCACCGCATCACATCGAAGCGTCAGATTCTCACGCAGAACAATGTGCAGTTCAATGGTACATTGAATGCAGGTTATGATTTGTCATACACCTATGGAACAGAGACAGGCAAGAAGTTCCAACTCGCCAATGTGAAGGATGTAAACTATCGCACGGAGGAGACACCTTCAAAAAGTGAGAATGTGAACAACAATCATGCCTATGAGTATGATGCCAACGGTAATCTTGTATATGTCAATACAAGCCGTACAAAGAAGGATGGCATGACTGACGAGAAGGCAGCGGAGCGCAAGTTGAAGTGGGACGAGGAGAACCGTCTTCTTGCTTCTGATGACAATGGCTTCGTAACCAACTATTGGTATGATGCTGACGGTGAGCGTACGGTGAAGACATCAGGCGAGAGTGACCAGGTTTATGTGAACTCAGAGTTTGCTGGAGGTCGCACGAACACCGCCAAGTTCTCATTGTATGTATCTCCTTACCTCGTTGCCAACCAAGGCGGACGTTACACCAAGCATATCTATATCGGTAGTCAGCGTGTCGTTTCCAAGATTGGTGACTTCGACTCTTACGGCTCAGACCCACGCCGCATCCAGTATGCAGGTAGTGAGACTGATGGACTTTCTGTTGACTATAAGCAAAAATATGTCCAGCAGTTGCAGG
>ERZ1027074.661-NODE-661-length-13983-cov-4.627728_pt1 | contig 13983 bp, 12 predicted proteins | sample MGYA00519417_ERZ1027074 | MGnify/ENA primary metagenome ERZ1027074 (study PRJEB26926, sample SAMN06164770) | human gut metagenome | biome: ENVO:00009003; feature: ENVO:2100002; material: ENVO:00002003 | host: Homo sapiens | place: USA | collected 2012 ...
ATCTACACTCGACTAGTCGTCGGCAGCGTCAGATGTGTATAAGAGACAGTCTCCAACCTGCTGATGAGCCTGCGCTGCGAAAGCAGCTTTTAAAGCTTCTACAGGACTAGGATTTTGCATTAAAGCTCTTGCGGACACCAGCTCTGCAAGAGCCTTTGTCTTTTCGGTAATCTCATTCTCCATGTCGTTACCTTCATCGATGCGTTTTTTAATGTGTTCTGCCAATGCGTCGATCAGTTCATCTACCTTCCCCATTCTTTATCCCTCCTTTCCTACTGGCTGATCTGCTGTGAAAAGATAATCCAGTGAGCAATTAGGAAATTCTGATTTTATTAAAATCATTTCATTCCTTTTAAACTCTGTCACACCAGACATTTTGTTTTTTAGACTTTCATATCCAATTCCAGTTTTCTCTGCCAATGCTTTAATGGTCATTTTTTTTCTCGCCATTTCTGCATTCAAGTTATAAAACAAACAAATCACTCCCTTCTGTTACCCTGTGTCGTAACTTATATTGCCATTATATACCCTGTATCGTAATTGTCAACCCCAAAAAGTAACTTTTTTACTTTGTGGGGTAATTTATTATTTACTTTGTAGATAAAAAGGTGTATTATGAAATCACATCGGAGGTGCAAATATGGGACTTACAGATAAACTCGATATACTTATGAATGAAAGAAATATGAACAAAGCGGACTTGGCCAGAGAATCCGGTGTTCCTTATACCACAATAGATGGTTTCTATAAAAAAGGCTCAGATAATGCCAAACTATCTACATTAAAAAAACTATGCAAATATTTTGGCTGTACTCTCGATTATTTAGCTGATGATGATGTGGATAAAAATTCTCCAAACACATTGGCCGCACATTTTGAAGGTGAAGAGTTTTCAGATGATGAAATGGATGAGATCCGCCAATTTGCAGAATTTGTCAAGAACAAAAGGAAATAAAGTCCTTTTAATAGGACTTATGGTTTGCTATTGTGAAGAAGGGTGATATATTTGACTACTTATGAAAGACTTGCCTCCTCGCCAGATGCGGAAGGCGTTACTATTTACGATCGCAAATTTCGCAGTCCTAGAATAAAAGGGTTATACTGTGACGGGAATATTGCTGTCAGCGATACTTTAGATACCGATGCCGAAAAAGCCTGTGTTCTGTCAGAAGAGCTTGGGCACTACCATACAACAGAAGGTATTATTATAGATCAATCATCTGCTGCCAACAGAAAGCAAGAGCTCCGGGCACGTCTCTGGGGATATAATAAACTGATTGGATTGCACGGGATCATTTCCTGTTACAAAGTTGGGTGCCAAACGGCATATGATATGGCCGAACATCTTGGAGTAACGGAGGAGTTCCTGTTGGAAGCTCTTCAATGCTATCGCAACAAATATGGAGTATGTATCAAATTTGATAATTATGTTATCTACTTTGAGCCAGGATTGTCTGTGCTTGAGTTGATATAAAATCACACTACAAAAAGGAGAATTCTTATGAACACCGAGAAAAAACAAAATGGATTAGGTATTGCCGGAATGATACTTGGCATTATTGCTGTTGTCACGTCATGCTTTGTATTAGGCGGTTTGTTCGGAACCATTGGTCTAATCTTATCTATCATTGCTCTGACAAACAAAAATAAGAAGAAAGGGATGGCTATTACTGGAATCATTCTGAATATAATCGGCATTGCTATTGCTATGGCAGTTTTAATTTCTTCGGTTATCAATAACCAAAGTGTAGCACCCTCTTCTACTTCCAACGAAGCTTCCGTATCAACCTCTGCCAACGAAGAAAGCACCTTTGACATAACCGAGGGATATGCCACTATGGATAAGTTCAATCAGATTGAAATTGGCATGACCTATGATCAAGTTGTAGATATCGTTGGATCTGAAGGTACCTTGATGTCTGAGGCTGGTACTGGTGAATACAAAGTGAGCATTTACTACTGGTATTCTGTGACTCATATTGCAAATATGAATGTAAGCTTTGAAAATGGTGTTGTCACCGGTAAGGCACAGGTCGGCTTAGAATAAAGATTGTCTTATACAATTTATAATAAAAAATCAGCCCCAGTGTTGGCGCACCAGAGCTGATGATGATAATAGTCCCGAAGGATACTACTATACGACCAAAATAATAGTATCATCCCGGGGCTCAAAAATCAAGTCACCGGGCATTTTTATGCCCATTTTTAGGAGGATGATATTATGGCAACGCCTTACAAGCTTCCCAGTGGAACATGGTGTATCAAACCATACAGCCATGAAGAGCCCGTATACAATGCAGACGGCAGTCCTGTCCTGCTTCCCAATGGCGAACAGAAGACAACAAGAAAGTACAAAACTATTACTGGCCCCACAAAAAAAGCTGTAGAGCTCGAAGCAGCGCAGTTTATGCTACAAAAAGAAGAAGAACGTGAGAAACAGCCAAAGAAAAAGAAAGTAGATTATACTCTTCTCCCTCTCACAGAATTAATTGACAAATACATTGAATCCCGGCTGGTCCTAAATAGATCTCTTACCACCATCCAGGACTACCGTTGTATCCAGCGGAACGGTTTTCAGGATCTGATGCAGATTTGTGTCAAAGACATGGATAAAGAACTACTGCAGGAATCGGTCAATATGGAATCTCAGCGTCCGTGTAACCGGAAAAAGGGAGTGACACTCTCGCCCAAGCGTCTGCAGAACGAATGGAGCCTGATTGCATCCGTGATCCGTAAGTATACAAGTTCTCTCGATGATGTCCTGCGTAACATCGAACTGCCCGAAGTACCTGATCGTGTGCCGGATCTGATACCAGCAGAGGCCCTTTTACCTGCAATCAAAGGACACGAGTTGGAGCTGCCAGTCCTACTGGCTGCATGGCTCAGTTTCTCGATGTCAGAGATTCGTGGGCTGACAAAGTCAAAATCTATCTCCGGGGATCAGATTCGGATTGCAGAGGTCGTAGTGGTTGTAGGTGGTAAAGATCAACGTAAGGAAATTGCTAAAAACAAATACCGTAATCGTACGCACCGGATCCCGCCCTATATCAAATCTCTGATTGATAAAGTCCCCGGGGACAGGCTTGTCACACTCACCGAAGCTCAGATCTATCATCGGTGGATCAAGTTCCAAGATGAGCACCGTTTTAAGCATATGACTTTTCACGACCTGCGGCATCTGAACGCATCCGTTATGGCAGCTCTGCGTATCCCGGACAAGTATGCCCAGGAGCGTGGCGGTTGGAAGTCTGACAAGATTATGAAAAAAGTATACACACAGACCTTTTCCGAAGTACGTGTCGCTGTTGATGATAAGATCGATGGATATTTTGATAATATTGCAAATCCGATTATGGAGAATATGCCTTGGGAAAAATACAGAGCCTGGCTTATCCTTTTCGATCGGAAGGATAGTAAGAAAAGTCAAAAAGATTTCGTGAAATTTATGGAAGAACATAACATTGCAACATAGCCGGTCATGTTGCATTTCATGGTGCATTCATGTTGCATCGTGTTGTAAAGCGCATGTAAATATTGCTTTTCTGTTGCGCATATCACATTTCTAATGTTGCCGCAAACCCAGTGTTTATCAGCCTTTCCCGTATTTTCGGCATTTCCTTTAAAAATGCTTTGCGGGTTCGATCCCCGTCTCGCGCTTGAAAAAAGAACGATACCAAATCGGTATCGTTCTTTTTTCGAGCCCTGCCAGGGCTCGAAAGTTCGATGTCTACGCTCCGCTCCGGTCCGCGCAGTCCGAGGTCCCCCGGACCTCGTGCGCCGTCTCGCGCTTCTTTTATTTGCAGCGGAAGCCTTGATTTTACAGGGTTTCCGCTCTTTTTGTGTCTGCATGAAATTGTAGACAGCTGGTTCTACAACGAATGTGGTTAAAACTAAAAAAGCCACCACAAAATGGTGACTCAATAACATAAGCAAGAAACCATCCGGCAGGCGTCGCCTCTCCTGCATCTCTTTTGACCCATAGGGTGCGTGGTTGCAACGAAATTTACCACCTCGGATAGTTCCTCTCTTATTGTATATAGATTATACCCTGTTTATTCCCTACTGTAAAGAATTTCTTTATTTCGCAAGTAATTCTGCAATCTTCTCTCACTAATTTTCCAGCATGAAATCACAGAATTTTTATATCCATGTTCATCCCCCGAAGTACATAATCTTAATACAATCTGTAAAAATCCTTCTTCCGTTTGTATTCTTTTAATAATCAGTCCCGTATATGCATGCTTATCCCTAATAATATAACCCGGGGTACTTATTGCCTCCTGTATATTTTTCAATACTTTATTATATGCCTCTGGATGTCTGTCCTTAATATGTTGAATCTGATTGTCTATGATAATAACCTCTTCGGTAATAATATCCTCTGTTATACATTTATATATTTTTGATTTATTTTTCCTATGCTATACACTTCACTCTTTTCACCACCTTCATTTTAACTTCATGTTTCTTTCTTCCGTTCACGTCTCTTGGAAAACGACTATAGATCGCTAGTCAACGATATGAGAATTTGTAAGAGAAATATTGCTCTTATTGCTAAGATAACATGAACGGCCATTTTTTACAAGAAAAAAGACGACTGCACTCACATGCAATCGTCTTCTATCTTCTTTACTGTTCCAGTTTATCCGCATATTTGATACGGTAGATTCTCCGCAGGGAATCATTGATGCGTTCCTCGGAAATGGTGCCGTTCTGTACAGCCTCCAATACTCCGTTGTATGCCGTCTCAAAATTCTCCGGTGCATAGATCATATCACAGCCTGCGCGAAGTGCCAGTACCGCAGCTTCATCTGCTCCATAGTAATTGGAGATTGCAGCCTCATTCATGGCTCCGGACACGATCACACCGCGGAAATTCAGTTCATTTCTTAAAATATCCGTTACCACCGCGCTGGAGAACGTGCAGGGGGTATTGTCTCCGGTCAGGGAAGATGACGCCATATTACTGATGCGGATCATTTTGGTCATGCCATTGTCGATACAAGTCTGGAAAACCACAAATTCATTGGCTCTGAAATCTTCCGCACTTCTGTCTGTAGATGCCATGCCGTCCTTCGTGCTCTGGGTACTGCTGCCGATACCAGGGAACTGTCCGATACATGCGGTTACCTTCTGCTCCTGTAATCCTGCCTGCATATATCCTACAAAGGATGCCACATTGTCCGCTTCCGATCCGTAAGAACTGCTGCCTGCCGCATTTCCATCCACTACACTGAGATCTGCAGAAGGTGCGAAATCAAGATTAAAGCCCAGCTCTGCCAGATAAGTTCCCACCGTGGTTCCCGCTAGGTACGCATTGTTGGTATCTCCGGTAGCCCCGATGCTCTGGGGTGTGTCCACTTTAGTGCCAAGGCCTGCCGCAGCTACCGCATCTGTATCGCTTCCCTCTCCGTCAATGGCAATAAACAGGGGATAGCTGGTATATAATTTGGTATTATCGATCATCTGCTTCAGCTGATCTGCAGACTGGATGTTTTTCGCAGCGTATACGATTCCACCTACCGGGTGTTGGGATAACGCATCCTTGGTACCGTCTCCCGCCTGTACTGCCGCAGACACACCGGTGATCGATTCCGGCGTCGTAATGAATAATCCGGCTACCTTATCTTCCAGAGGCATGTTCTGGATGATTGCCTCATTAATAATGGTATCCAGCTTCTGCTCATCCGTGAGTTCCACCACTGTCTCCTGGCTTTCCGTCGGCGCCTGGATTGTCTCCTCATCCGAAAGGATCTCATCCACCTTGTTCTGCTGTTCTTCCTGATTACGACTCATGCTGGTAATCTTGCTTACAGCAAAAGCAATTCCCACCGCCAGCAACAGGATCATAATACCTACGGCCGTATATGCAATGATCTGATTTCTCTGTCTTCTCTTATGTCTGAGTTCTCTTTTGTCCTGCTGATTCTGTTCGTTTGTGACCATTTTCATAACTCCTCTATCTGTACTATTCTTCTATTGTACATGATATCGGTAGGTTTTTCCACTGGAAAATTGTACAACTATTCAGAACCTCATTCGCAAAATAAAAAATCCAATATGGACTTACAAATGCAAGCATTTGACGACCATCTTGATTTTTTACTTGGCTCTGAATAGTTATACAACATTAAGAGAGCGTACCGATCATTCTTTCAATCAGTACGCCCTCTCAGACTACAGGCTCCAATGGCTTGCCCTCTCTTTCTTAAATTTGATCTTCCATTTTGTCTTTTGTTCTCTTTCCACTTTTCTTTTGTACGTATGTACTGTAATGTGAGATAATTCTTATCTTCTGTTGTTCATTACTTTTTCTTCTGTGTACTTGATGTTCTCTATGTAAATTGGTTCTCTTTGGTAGTTCTATTCAGTTGTACATCATGGAAGACTGTGGTGGGACTTTAATTGTTAGGTGGACTGTACCTCTCTTTCTATAGATTCTTTTGTACTTCTCTCCCAACCTTCTTTGTTGGGTTGTTCCGTTTCTCTTTTGTTAAGTCTAATATAATACATGGTTGTATATTTGTCAACACATTTCTTGAAATATTTTAATTTATTTTCAATATTTTTACTGCATTGGTATATTTTTACAATTTTTGATATTTTTCGACATATTTTCTGTCTTTTTGGAAAAGAACAGGGCAAAGGGCGTGCCGCTGACGGGGAAAGTGTAACGAGCCATGCCAGCATCCGCCAAAAGCCCTGGCGGGCTTGCGGCGGATGACGGCTGTCGCCGTATAAAGTCAAAAAAACTACCACTCCCTGGTGAGCAAGCTCCCCATTGAGTGGTAGTTTCCTTGCCTTTGCATGTCTCGTTACACGGCAAACTGGCTGTTATACAGATTCGCGTAGAAACCGCCCTTTGCCAGGAGGGTTTCATGGTTACCCTGTTCGATGATGTTTCCGTCTTTCATTACCATGATGACATCAGCGCTCTGGATGGTGGAAAGTCTGTGGGCTACGATGAAGCTGGTGCGGCCTTCCATCATTTTGGCGAATGCGTTCTGGATCTTGATCTCGGTACGGGTATCGATGGAGGAGGTTGCCTCATCGAGGATCAGCATGGGAGGCAGGCACAGCATGACTCTGGTGATACACAGAAGCTGTTTCTGTCCCTGGGACAGGCTGCCGCCGTCTTCGGTGATCACGGTGTCATACCCTTGGGGCAGTCGCTTGATAAAGCTATGGGCATGGGATGCCTTGGCTGCTGCGATGATCTCTTCCTCGGTAGCGTCCGGTTTACCCATGCAGATGTTGTCACGGATAGTGCCGGAACGTAACCAGGTCTCCTGCAGCACCATACCATAATTGGTACGGAGACTTCCTCTGGTGATATCCCGGATGTCGGTACCATCCACCTGAATGGACCCGGAGTTCACATCGTAAAAACGCATCAACAAGTTGATCACGGTAGTCTTACCACATCCGGTAGGACCTACGATAGCAACTCTCTGCCCTGGTTTTACCTGCAGGTTAAAGTTCTGGATCAGCTTCTTCTCCGGTACATACTGGAAATATACATCCTTCAGATCTACGTTGCCCTGAGCCTCTTCTAATACTTTTGCATCCGCAGCATCGGGCACCTGAGGCTCCTCGTCGATCAGTTCAAAGATACGTCCGGCACAGACAAAAGCATTCTGCAATTCTGTTACCACGCCGGAGATCTCGTTGAAGGGCTTGGTGTACTGGTTCGCATAGCTTAAAAAGCAGGACAGACGGCCTACGCTGATACCGCCCTTGATCGCTACGAGCGCACCGAACACACCGACACCGGCATATACCAGACTGTTAACAAAACGGGTCGCCGGGTTCGTAATGGATGAGAAAAAGATAGCTTTCAGAGAGCATTTCTGCAATCTGCCGTTGATCTCTCCAAACCTGCTCTTCACCGCTTCTCCTCTGGAAAAGGTATTTACGATCTTCTGGTTGTCGATCATTTCCTCTATCAGGGAGGTCTGCTCGCCTCTGGTCTCGGACTGCTCCTTGAACATGGAGTAGGTCTTGGTTGCAATGAATTTTGCCACCAGGAAGGATACCGGAGTGATACATACTACTACCAGTGTGATGGGCACATTGGTCACCAACATGAAGCCCAGCGTACACAGGATCGTCAGTACACCGGTGAACAGCTGGGTAAATCCCATCAGCAGACCGTCTGCGAAAGTATCCACGTCCGCAATAACACGGCTCACGATATCACCGTAAGCATGGGCATCCAGATATTTTAAGGGCAGGATCTCCAGCTTCGCAAAAGCATCCGTACGGATATCCCGGATCACATGATAGGTAATATAGTTGTTGCAGGTGTTCATAACCCACTGGCCTACTGCCGTGATGATCATGACGATAGCGATTTTTTTCATAATGGCAAAGATGTCGGGCATATCCACCTGTCCCTCTCCGATGATCAGATCCACCGCATTACCGGTGAGGATAGGGATATATAAGGTCAGTAACACGGTCAGGCCTGCTAACAGTAGGGAGAGTACCAGTGCCGGTGTATATTTCCGGATATATTTCAATACCCGCTTCATCGTCTCTTTGTTATTTTTCTTCTGCATTACCGAACACCTCCTCTCTGTTCAGGGTACTGGGAATAATAAATCTCCTGATATACGGTGCAGTCCTTTAACAACTCATCATGGGTTCCCATACCTGCGATCTCTCCATCATCCAGAACGATGATCTTGTCCGCATGGCGGATCGTGGAGGCGCGCTGGGATACGATAAAGGTTGTGGTCTTATCTTCCAAAGTCCGGATTGCTGCACGGAGTTTTGCATCCGTTGCGTAGTCCAGTGCGGAGGCACTGTCATCCAGGATCAGAATCTCGGGATTTCTGACCAAGGCTCTTGCGATCGTCAGACGCTGTCTCTGTCCACCGGAGAAGTTCTTACCGTTCTGTGCCACAGTTGCATCTAACTTTCCGGGCTTACCGTCTACCACTTCCGATGCCTGTGCAAGTTCCAGTGCTTTCCACATTTCCTCTTCTGTAGCATCCGGTTTGCCCCACTGGAGGTTGCTGCGGATCGTTCCCTTGAACAGGACTGCCTTCTGCGGTACGACGCCGATACGTCCGCGCAGTTCCTCATCACTCATGGTCCGGATATCTCTGCCTTCCAACAGGATCTCACCTTCTGTCGCCGGATAGAAACCTGGGATCAGATTCACCAGGGAGGTCTTACCGGAACCGGTACCTCCGATGATACCTACGGTATCGCCACGGTTTACGGTGAAGTTCATATCCTGCAAAGTAGGTGCTCCGGCTCCCTGATAGGTCAGGGAGACATGTTTGAAATTCAGGAAAGGTGCTTTCTTGTCTACCTTATCTGCTAACTTCTGATTTTGTACACTCTTTTCTGCGTAAGCAGCATCTGCACCGATTTCAAATACGGAAGCCACACGATCTGCGCAGGCCAGAGCCTTGGTCATGGTTACGATCAGGTTCGCCAGCTTCACCAGTTCTACCAGGATCTGGTTCATATAGTTGATGATCGCTACAACTTCACCCTGACTCAGGTTACCGATGTTGACCTGTACCGCACCGGTATAGATCAGGGCAATGATAGCACCGTTTACGATGACATAGGTCACAGGATTCATGCAGGCACTGATCTTACCTACGAAGATCTGCATGGCGGACAATGCCTCATTGTTCTCCCGGAATCGCTCTTCTTCCTTCGCTTCCTGATGGAATGCACGGATGACACGAACACCGGTCAGATTCTCTCTGGTGATGCCCAATACCTGATCCAGCCTGGACTGCACCTTTTTGTACATAGGGATTGTGGATAAAATAATACCGAATACTACAATGGACAACAAAGGAATCGCCACTACAAAGATCAGGGCACATTTCACATCAATGGTGAATGCCATGATCATGGCACCAAAGACAATGATCGGGGAACGTAAGAACAGACGCAGTGTCATGTTGATACCGGACTGCACTTGGTTCACATCACTGGTCATACGGGTGATCATGGTGGAAGTTCCCGCCTTATCAATATCCGTAAAGCTCAGATCCTCAATATGATCAAACAATGCCTGACGCAGCTTGGTAGAAAATCCCACTGCCGCCTTGGCTGCGAAAAACTGCGCCGTAATGGAGGAAGCCAGTCCTACTACGCCGAGCAGGAGCAGAACCAGCCCCATTTTGCCAATATAACCCATATTTCGATTGAAAATACCATAGTCAATGATATTTGCCATTACCAGAGGAACCATCAGTTCGAAAAATGCTTCCAGCAGTTTGAACAGTGGTGCCAGTATGGACTCTTTCTTATAATCTTTCAGATACATCATTAATCTTTTCATAAAGTCCTCATTTCTTCGCGCTTTCCATGTAAGGCGCATCCGCTTTTCATGCTTCCTATCCCTGTACAGCTTTCTCGTTCCCTATCTTTTACGCTTCTGCTGTTCCGTAACAGACCGCCAGCGAATAGCTATCCTCCAGAACCCGTTCCCGGAAACATATCTGCTTTTCCTGCCAGTTCTGTTCGTCGGAGAAATCTTCTCCCACTGCACTGCCGATCCCCTGGCCGGTGTATTTGCCATAGGCTTCTTTTCTGCTCCACAATCGGTAAAACAGTTCCGTGCGCTGTGACGCAGGCAGTTCCTGCAGCAGTTTCCATTCCGTTGGCGCAAAAAAACGCTCTGCCGTCCGTTCCTTATAGGGAACCCATTTCTGAATGTCCGCTCCCACTTCTCCGTCTCCTACCGCGCAGACCACATAGTCTCCGGAATGAGACAGATTGAATTTTTTCGGGATATTCACGATCTGTGGCTTCCCCAGTTCTCCATATTCGTAGGAAAAGGATAACACCCCCGCCTTGTCCCGGTGCATCCGCTCCTGTAACACCGCAAGCAGCTCATCCTCTTCCAGAAACAGGATTCCGGTATTCTCCGTACCGTCTATCAGATCCAGAGCCATCTTCTGCAACAGCATTCCCGCGCCGAGACTGGCTGCCTTTGCTCCGGTGCTTTTCAGCCGTTGTACCTTCTTACACCGCACCGGGTCCACACATTCTGCAGCTTCCCGCAGGAATGTCCGCCTGATTTCTTCCTCACCTGGGTGCAGATGCAATACATAAATTCCTACAGCCATATTCTTCTCCTGACAAATTGCCATATATACCCAACATAAAGGCTGTCACACAGAAATCGTGCGACAGCCTCATTATTATTCTTCCGGCTTGGCGGTGATGGCCAGATGCAGTTCATCCAACTGCTTCTGCTCTACCGTACCCGGTGCTCCCATCATAATGTCCATGGCATTCTTGTTCATGGGGAAAGGAATGATCTCACGGATGCTTTCCTCACCACAGATCAACATGATCATACGGTCTACGCCGGGAGCGATTCCTGCATGAGGAGGTGCTCCGTAACAGAATGCATTGTACATGGCAGGGAACTTAGCCTTCACGTCGGCTTCGCCTAAGCCTACCAGTTCGAATGCCTTGATCATAATCTCAGGATCATGGTTTCTCACTGCGCCGGAGGACAGCTCTACGCCGTTGCAGACCAGATCGTACTGGTATGCCAGAATCTCCAGAGGATCCTGATTGTTCAGCGCATCCATACCGCCCTGGGGCATGGAGAACGGATTATGACAGAATTCCAGTTCGCCGGACTCTTCACCGATCTCATACATCGGGAAATCCACAATCCAGCAGAACTCGTAGCAATCCTTCTTCATATGTTTCTCGCTGGCTGCACCCAGCAGCTTTCTGTATACACCTGCTGTCTTCTGCGCTTCCAGCTTCTTGCCTGCGGCAAGCCCTACAAAGTCACCGTTCTTAAGGCCGAGAGCCTTGATGACTTCTTCCTTGCGATCCTGCAAGAACTTGGAGATACCGCCTACGAACTCTCCGTTCTCGTCTACACGGAACCAGAATCCCTTGCGTGCGGTCTGTACTTCTACCTCTGCGCAGATAGCATCGATCTGCTTACGGGTAGCAGTGAAGCCATCCACCACGATAGCCTTTACCGTCTGACCTTCGAAAGCAGCAAAGCCACAGCCCTGCATTACCTCGGTGGCATCGGTCAGTACCAGATCGATACGCAGATCCGGCTTGTCGGAACCATACTTGTCCATAGCCTCCAGATAAGGGATCCGTACAAACGGAGCCTTGGAAGCATTTTTATAAATACCATACTTTTCAAATACGGGAGGAAGTACCTGCTCTACGATGGAGAATACATCTTCCTGAGAAGCGAAGGCCATCTCCATATCCAGCTGATAAAACTCTCCGGGAGAACGGTCTGCTCTCGCATCCTCATCACGGAAGCAGGGAGCGATCTGGAAATAACGGTCAAAACCGGAAGCCATCAGGATCTGCTTGAACTGCTGGGGTGCCTGGGGCAAAGCGTAGAACTTGCCGGGATGATTTCTGGCAGGAACCAGATAATCTCTCGCACCTTCCGGGGAAGAACAGGTCAGAATAGGGGTGGTAATCTCCATGAAGTTCAGAGCATACATTCTCTGACGCAGCTCTGCCACGATCTGACTTCTCATCACGATGTTCTTCTTCATGTTCGGATTTCTCAGATCCAGATAACGGTATTTCAGACGGGCATTCTCGTCTGCATCCTTGGACTGATTGATCTCAAAAGGAAGTGCATTGTAGATACACTTACCTAAAATCTCGATCTTGTCGGGCACTACTTCGATCTCTCCGGTAGGCAGATTGGCATTCTTGCTGGAACGCTCTCTTACCACACCTTCCACGGAGATGGTGGACTCCTTGTTGATGCCATCCATCACGTTCATCATCTCTTCGGTCTCTACTACCAGCTGAGTGGTTCCGTAGAAATCACGCAAAATGACAAATCCGAGATTCTTGCTGACTTTTCTCATGTTCTCGAACCAGCCGACCAGTGTGACTCTCTCGCCAACGTTGCCGATCCGAAGTTCATTACAATTATGGGTTCTGGACTGAATCATTGCTTTTGCTCCTTCGTCTGTTGCTTTTTATCTCTTTAATTCTTCTTTATAGAATTCCACGAATTCTTCGTAGCCTTCCTTGTTCAGCTGTTCTTTCTGGAATTTCTTATTCTTGTTCATGCGGGCTACCAGTACCTGAGTACCGTCCTTACGGGCTTCCTGGGCCTGTGCGATCACCTCACACAGTCTTTCACCACTGACGCCCTTTTCGATCAGGTATGCTACCTGCTTCGGTCTCGTAGGAACTTTGAATCCTCTCTCCATGAGCAGCATGATGATACGCTCGAAACCGATGGAAAATCCACAGGCGGGTACATCATTGCCGGTGAACTTGCCTACCATCTTGTCATAACGTCCACCACCGCCGCAGCTGCCGCCGAATTCCGGCATGGCGATCTCAAAAATAGTTCCGGTGTAATAGGACATACCTCTTACCAGAGTGGCATCGAAGACAATCTCGAAATCAGAAGCCTTGGTGGCTTTGACGCTGTCCATGATCTCTCTGAGGCTCTGGGTGATCTCCGGCTCCAGGAACCCTTCCAGTGTATCTGCCAGATAAGACACACCGTCCTCTGCATTTCCCAGATCCAGAAACAGATTCAGATACTTATCCACACATGCCTGATCAAAGCCATTCTCTAAAAGTTCCTCTTCTACACCTACCATTCCGATCTTGTCCATCTTGTCCAGAGTGATAAATACGCTGTCATAGGACTCTTCGGGGAATCCGCTATAAGCAGCCATTGCCTTCAGGATACGGCGCTCATTGATACGGATCTGGAAATTCTTGAATCCCAGCTTACCCAATGTGGTGGTCGTTGCAAGGATCAGTTCGATCTCCGCCAGATTCGAAGGTTCTCCCAGAATATCGATATCACACTGCATAAACTGACGATATCTTCCTCTCTGAGGTCTGTCCGCTCTCCATACATTGCCCATCTGCAATGCCTTAAAAGGAGAAGGCAGGGATGCCGCATTATTGGAATAATAACTGTCTCTTATACACATCTGACGCTGCCGACGACTAGTCGAGTGTAGA
>ERZ1027074.674-NODE-674-length-13810-cov-5.227190_pt1 | contig 13810 bp, 10 predicted proteins | sample MGYA00519417_ERZ1027074 | MGnify/ENA primary metagenome ERZ1027074 (study PRJEB26926, sample SAMN06164770) | human gut metagenome | biome: ENVO:00009003; feature: ENVO:2100002; material: ENVO:00002003 | host: Homo sapiens | place: USA | collected 2012 ...
CGAGATGCAGCGTAGTCTCGTGGGCTCGGAGATGTGTATAAGAGACAGTACCAGTGGCAGACGCCTTTAAAGGGCTTTCAGCTTACTATCACCCCGGCAAGCCTGAACAGTGAAAATACGCAGGTGGAGATCGCAAATGCAAATGATCTTGTGTACACCGGCAATCCGCTGACAGCGGCGGTCAAAGTGACCTACAACGGGACAGAACTGACAGAGGGTCAGGACTATACGGTCAGCAGCAACACCGGCACAGATGCAGGAAGTTATACGCTGACCATCACGGGACAGGGCAATTACGGAGGAAGCGTAGAAAAAGTATTTACCATAGCACCGACAGACAAGCTGACGGTAGAGGGTACGGCAGAAGCCGGAGCGGTTTACGGTACGAGGATTTCGGATATCGCCATCAGCGGTCTGACAGTCAGGTCGAATAATACCGTAGTGGATGGCTCATGGAAGTTCACCGGACGGGAGATTCCGGTTGCAGGCACGACCACGGCGTATACCGCTGTTTTTACTCCTGAGAGCAGTAATTATAAGCAGATCAAGTGGCAGATCAAACCGAACATCCGCAAAGCGGCTGCCTGTACGCTGGCAGATATCCCAGTCAGTGTGAAGTATAACGTGACCGCAGGCGAGACATCGATTGGTAATGCCGGTATGCCCGCTGACGCAGGCACGTTGGTCTTTGCAAAAGGCGGTACAGCAGGTAAGACCGGTTCCGTGACGATTACGGATTGGAACATAGATACAGACACCGGTAAGGTGACCTACACACTGGAAGGTGGTGCTGCGGGCGATACAGTGACTCTGCCCGTGACTGTTACATCTGCCAATTATGAGACGACCACCGTCAATGTAAAGATTACGCTGACGGACAAAGAAACGCAGGCGGCGTTGGCCGTTACCGGTGGAACCACCGTGGAATTCGGCCATACCCTGCAACTGGGTACCAAGGGCGGCTCCGGTACAGGAAATGTGACCTATACGGTAACCAATGGGGATGGTCAGGCCGGTATCGATGCTGACGGTAAGCTGATTCCCACGAAAGTGGGGACCGTCACCGTTACGGCGACCAAGGCCGGGGACGACAATTACAATGCGATCACCAGCGCACCGATGACCGTCACCATCACAAGAGCCGCATCCACCGGCACCCCCGGCTACACCGGGATCACCACCGATGGCAAGACCTTAAGGGATGCAGATCTGAGAATTAGTGGAGGCTCCCTGCATCCCACAGCCGGACGACTAGAGTGGATTGATGATGCGGGCAATGTCCTGCCGGATACCACAGTGGTGGAAGCCAATAAGACCTATTTGTGGCGTTATACTCCTGAGGATACCAACTATGTGCCTCTGACCGGTTCCGTTGTGTTGTATCCTGTATCTAATCGTGGGGATATCTCCGATGTCCCGGATACTCCATCCTATACGCCGACCCCTGCGGTACCCGATACCGGTGACAGCAGTTCGGATGACGATGATGATGACGATACCCCTGCTGTTTCCAACAGCAGTAACAGCACTACCGCAAGGCAGCCATCTGCAGGCCCGGCGGCCTTGGACTACGCCATCAAACGTGGTGATACCCTTGGAGCAATCGCAAGAAAATACGGATGCACCGTTGCCGAGCTCGTAGCGGCCAACAGCGATCTGATCAAGAATCCGAACCGGATCCATATAGGCTGGAAACTGAAGATCCCGCAGCACCGGACTACAGGAACGATGGTAGCTCCGACGGACAATAACAATTCAGACGCTTATATTATCAAGCCCGGCGATTCCCTCTGGGCAATCGCCAGAAGATATGGCTGCACCGTTGCAGATATCGTGAAAATGAACAGCAATCTGATCACCATGCCGGACCGGATCCGTGTCGGCTGGCAGTTAAATATGCCTGTAAAGTAATAGAAAAGTTATAAAAGTAAGAAACGAATACATTGCCCCGGGCACCGGATCTGAAATCCAATGTCCGGGGCGATTTGTGCAAAATAACCGATAGTTGCATTTTCTGCGTAAAAATGCGAAAATATAAGATAACGCATTGATTGCAAGAAGGTAAGGAGAAATATATGTATATTATCGCAGGGCTGGGAAATCCAGGCAAAGAATATGAAAATACCAGACATAATATCGGGTTTGATGTCATAGACAGATTAGCAGAGGAAGAAAATATCACCGTCATGGAGAGTAAGCATAAGGCGCTGATCGGCAAGGGCTATGTGGCCGGACAGAAGGTGATTCTGGCGAAGCCCCAGACCTTCATGAACTTAAGCGGAGAGAGCATCCGGGAGATCGTGGATTATTACAAGGTGGATGACACCGCGGAACTGATCGTGATCTCCGACGATATCAGTCTGGATGTGGGACAGATCCGTATCCGCAAAAAAGGCAGCGCCGGTGGCCATAACGGCCTCAAGAATATCATCAAAATGTTAGGGCATGATACTTTTATCCGCGTGCGTATGGGCGTGGGAGAGAAGCCGAAGAACTTCGATCTGGCAGACTACGTGCTGGGACATTTTCCGGCGGAGGAACGAAACATCATGGACGAAGCGGCGAAGACCGCAGCAGAAGCTATCCGTATGATCATCACTGAGAATGCGGATGCAGCCATGAACCATTTTAACAGTAAGAAAGCGTAACGGTTGTATAGTAAGAGGAAAAAGCGATGCAGGCACTGATTGCGCCACTGAAAGAACTGGCGGAATATGATGAGATCCGGAAAGTGACCAGACAGGGAAAAGGAACCGTAGCTCTGTCCGGCTGTGTGGACTCCCAGAAACTTCATATGATCTACGGACTCAGCGATGGCCTGAAATACAAGGTCATCGTTACTTATAGTGACTTAAAGGCCAAAGAGATCTACGAGGAATACCGCTTTTATGACAGAAATGTCATGCTATATCCGGCGAAGGACCTGATCTTTTTCCAGGCGGATATTCACGGTAATCAGCTGGTGCAGGAGCGGATCAAGACCCTGCGCAGAGTCGTGGAGGGTAAGCCGGTCACCATTGTCACCACCTATGCGGCACTGATGACACCGCAGGTATTGTGGGAGGAGAAAGACATCATCCGCACCGAGCGGGGCGGCAGTCTGGACGAGAGCAAACTGGCATCCAGACTGGTGGCTATGGGATATGAGAAAGCCTATCAGGTGGAAAGCCCGGGGCAGTTCTCCATCCGTGGCGGCATTGTGGATATCTTTGATCTGACGGAGGAAAACCCCTATCGTATCGAACTGTGGGGAGATGAGGTGGAGTCCATCCGCAGCTTCGACATCCTGAGCCAGCGTTCCATTGAGAAGCTGGAGAGCATCACTGTCTACCCGGCGACGGAGTTCGTGTTGTCTGAGGAGCAGATCCGCAAGGGAATCGCCAGACTGGAGAAGGAAGCCGCCAAACAGGAGAAAATTTTCCGGGATGCCCATCAGCCGGAGGAAGCTCACAGGATCGCCACCCAGGTCAGCGAATTGAAAGAGCAGCTGCTGGAGTTCCAGAGTAAGATCAATCTGGAAGGCTACATCCGTTATTTTTATGAAAATACGGTAACCATGCCGGAACTGCTGTCAGATATGGCGGGGCGTTCTCTGGCCTTCTATATCGACGAACCGGCGAGAGTGAAGGAGCAGGCGGATGCCATCGAACTGGAATTTCGGGAGAGCATGGAACAACGTGCCAGAAAAGGTTATGTGCTGCCGGGACAGATGAACATTCTCTACAGTGGGGAACAGGTAGCGGCTACTTTAGAGAAAAATGCCGTGGTGACCCTGGCTACCATGGAGACCAAGTACGGCTATTTCAGGACAGAGAAGCACGTGGATATTGCAGCCCGCAACATTGCCCCTTATAACAACAGCTTTGAATCCCTGGTCAAGGATCTGAAAAAATATAAAAAGAACGGCTACCGGGTGCTGCTTTTGTCCGGTTCCCGTACCAGAGCCAGACGTCTGGCGGAGGATCTGCGGAACACAGAGGATGCCGGACTGACGGCAGTATACACGGAAGACCCCATGCGGGAGGTACAGCCCGGGGAGATCCTGACCTATTACGGTCATGTCAATAAGGGCTTTGAATACCCCTGGCTGAAATTCGTGGTGCTGTCCGAGAGTGATATTTTCGGAGCGGAGAAGCGTAAGAAAAAGAAGAAAAAGCTCTATCAGGGGCAGAAGATCAATGATTTCAACGACCTGAAGATCGGGGATTATGTGGTACATGAGACCCACGGACTGGGCATCTATAAGGGCATCGAGAAGGTAGAGGTAGACAAGGTCGTCAAGGATTACCTCAAGATCGAATACCGGGACGGCGGCAACCTGTACATTCTGGCCACCGGGCTGGATGTGATCCAGAAGTATGCCTCCGCCGATGCGGCGAAGAAGCCGAAGCTGAACAAACTGGGTGGTAAGGAATGGGAGCACACCAAGACCAAGGTGCGCAGTGCGGTCAGCGCCGTGGCAAAGGATCTCGTGGAGCTGTATGCGGTGCGTCAGCAGAGTGAGGGCTATGCCTTCGGAAAAGACACGGTATGGCAGCGGGAGTTTGAGGAAATGTTTCCCTTCGAGGAGACGGAGGATCAGTTGAATGCTATCGCTGACACCAAGGCCGATATGGAAAGCCATCGGATCATGGATCGTCTGATCTGCGGAGATGTGGGCTACGGCAAGACAGAGATTGCGATCCGCGCTGCCTTCAAAGCGGTACAGGAGGGCAAACAGGTGGTCTATCTGGTGCCCACCACCATTCTGGCACAGCAGCATTACAACACCTTTGTGCAGAGAATGAAGGATTTTCCCATCAACATCGCATTGATGAGCCGCTTCCGTACGCCATCGGAGATCAAAAAGACGGTGAAGGATCTGGAAAAGGGCATGGTGGATATCGTGATCGGTACCCACAGAGTATTATCTGCGGATGTGAAGTTCAAGGATCTGGGTCTGCTGATCATTGACGAGGAACAGCGTTTCGGTGTGGCCCATAAGGAGAAGATCAAGAAATTAAAAGAAAACGTGGACGTGCTGACCCTGACGGCAACCCCCATTCCCCGGACACTGCATATGAGCCTGATCGGTATCCGGGATATGAGCGTGCTGGAGGAGGCCCCCAATGACCGACTGCCGATCCAGACTTTTGTCTGCGAATACAATGACGAACTGGTGAGAGAGGCCATTGTCCGGGAAATGGCCCGGGGCGGACAGGTCTACTATGTCTACAATCGGGTGAACAATATTGCGGATATCGCAGCACAGATCGCAAAGCTTGTGCCGGAAGCCAACGTGGCATACGCCCATGGACAGATGAAGGAACACGAACTGGAGCGGATCATGTTTGATTTCATTAACGGAGAGATCGATGTGTTGGTGTCCACCACCATCATAGAGACCGGACTGGATATTTCCAATGTCAACACCATGATCATCCACGATTCGGACAATCTGGGATTGTCCCAGCTGTATCAGCTCAGAGGCCGTGTGGGTCGTTCCAACCGGAATGCCTATGCTTTTCTGATGTACAAGCGGGATAAGATGTTGAAAGAAGTGGCAGAGAAACGACTGGCGGCCATCAAGGAATTCACGGATCTGGGCAGTGGCTTTAAAATCGCTATGCGTGACCTTGAGATCCGCGGTGCCGGTAATCTGCTGGGGATGAGCCAGCATGGCCATATGGAAGCTGTAGGATACGACCTCTACTGCAAAATGTTGAATGAGGCGGTGCAGAATCTGAAGGGAATTCATACAACGGTGGATTTCACCACAGTGATCGATCTGGATGTGGATGCTTATATTCCGGCGGAATACATTGTCAACGAGACACAGAAGCTGGATATTTACAAACGGATCGCCGGTATCGAGACGATAAAGGAGCGGGATGAAATGAAGGATGAACTGTTAGACCGCTTCGGCAACATTCCCAAGGCAGTGGATAATCTGCTGCGGATTGCCCTGATCCGTATGGCGGCCCATGGCCTGGACATGACGGAGATCAAGGGCAAGAACGAACGCATTACCTTCAACTTCCGGCCGGATGCGAAGATCGATCCCCGCAAGATTCCGGATTTCCTGAAAAAGCATAAGGATGAATTAAGCTTTACCGCTTACGGCAATCCGTTTTTTACCTATAAGTATAAAAAGACGGGACTGGTGGAGACCGATGCGGAGCTTTTGATGGGCAGAACCGAGGAATTATTGGAAGAAATGAAAGACCTGGTGCTGGAAACAGAGCCGGTTCAGAATAATTAAGAGAGTTTTATGGGACTTTAAAAATGATACCTTTTTATCAGAACAGGGAACGGAAGGATTCTGATAAGGAGGTATTTTTTATGAAAGGATATGTGACTGCCTGCGGATATATGGGATATGTGGAGAATGAATATATCTTATTTGCCAGCGAGGATGACTATTTTGAATATGTGGATTCGTTAAATTTTTAATTAATGTCCAGTGTCTTTACCGAGGCCGTGCATATGTGATATAGTACAAATGTAAAGAAAAAATGTAAGGGGTTTCAACGCTGCACTGTAAGGAGTAACGGTGAAATTCTGATAAAGCATTTGTCAAAATATGCAGATGGGAGTTTATATTATGGAACTGACTGAGAAGAAGGAATTTGACCTGCTCTCCCTGGGAGAGATCATGCTGAGATTATCACCGCCCGATAATGAGCGTATCACCAGAGGCGACAGCTTCAGCAAGCAGGCAGGAGGTGCAGAACTGAATGCCATCACCGGTGCGGCAATGCTGGGATTGCGCTGTGGTATCATTTCCAAGCTTCCGGCCAATGACCTGGGTGTATATATCAAGAACCGTGTACGTCTCTGCGGTGTCAGTGATGACTATCTGGTATACGATGATGACAAGGATGCCAGACTGGGCGTGTACTACTATGAGAATGGTGCTTACCCCAGAAAGCCCCGTATTGTATATGACCGTAAGAATACCTCCATCAATAAGCTGAGCGTTGCGGATTATGATGACAGCCTGTATAGTGCTACCCGTTGTTTCCATACCAGCGGCATTACACTGGCGCTGAGCCCGGAGCTGAGAGCTACCGCTGTTGAGATGATCAAGCGCTTTAAAGCACAGGGAGCCATCATTTCCTTCGATGTGAACTTCCGTGGCAATCTGTGGACCGGTGCTGAAGCGAAGGAATGTATCGAATCCATTCTGCCTTATGTGGACATCTTCTTCTGCTCCGAGGACACGGCGCGTTTGACCTTCCTGAAGGAAGGCGATGCCAAGAGCATTATGAAGAGCTTCACGGAGGAGTATCCAATCTCCATCGTGGCATCCACACAGCGTATTGTACATAGCCCGAAGCGTCATACCTTCGGCTCCATTATCTACAGTGCCAAGGATGATACCTATTATGAGGAAGCACCTTACACCGATATCGAAGTCGTAGACCGCATCGGAAGCGGTGATGCTTATATCTCCGGTGTCCTGTACGGACTGTTGGCACATCCCGGTGAGTATCAGAGAGCACTGGAATACGGTAATGCCATCAGCGCACTTAAGAACACCATCCCCGGTGACCTGCTGTGCACCGACCTGAAGGAGATCCAGGGGATCATCAAGGAGCATAAGTCTACCGGACGAATTGCGGAGATGGACCGCTAAAGCATTTCCCCTTCTTATCTGATCGAACAAATAGAAAACACAAAGCTCTGCCATGTTAATTTAAGTGTATGGCAGGGCTTTTTCTGTTTATTTTTAACAAAATTGAACCTAAAATATATTAAAAAGTCTGCTATACAAGATTAAATTAGTTTGATATACTAAAGACTGATATAGAACTAAAAGTAGGATATTATCAGACGGAAGATTCGAGAAACGGAAGGGAGACAGCAATTTGGAAAAGGAAGACCATATCCGGCAGAAAGAACAATGGAAACAACTGTCTCCTTCTGAAAAATGGCAGTATTTTATGGACTATTATCTGTGGGTTACCATAGGTGTGGCAGCGGGGATCGCTATTGTTATTTTCCTGATCGTACATTTTGCCACCAAGACCAGCTTTGTCATGGGAGTCATGGCGGTGAATACGGACGGAGAGCACATCGAAGCCACCGGCCCGGATTATTTTACGGATTTCCTGCGGGAACACGGTGTGATATCCAAACGGGATGTGGTGAACCTGAATTATACGATCTGGATCGATCCGAACTCGGATTCCGATGTGGATTCCACGAATCTCAGCACGATCCAGGTATTGTTCATGACCCGGTCGGTGGATGTGTTTTTTTCTGACGAGGAGTTTTTGAAGCTCATGGGCGGCACGGATTATCTCGTGGACCTGCGGGATTATCTGCCAGAGGAACTGCTGGCCCAATACGAGGATCAGCAGATCACGGTGCTGGACACCATGACGGACGAGACCATCGTGGCGGGGATCCGGCTGGAGAACAACGAATGGATAAGGAAGACCGGATGGTATCAGGAGACCGCAGCCGTGGGGCTGGCGGATGGCATGAAGAATCCGGAGCTGGCAGTGGCACTGTTGGAGGAGATCCTACAGTAGTTCCGTCACGGCTGCCTGCGCCTGCGGCAGATGATGCGCTGTGGGAACGTGGATGACAGAGCACGATGGGAACAGAAAGACATGGAGTATAAATAGGGCATGGAAAACATGGACGCAAAAGGAAATGACAGAAAACACTATCGGGGAATCGAAAAGCAGACGGACAATCCGTTCCTGAATCTGTATCACATTGATGCCCTGGGACGGGACGGAACACCGTTTCATTATTATTTTGCTTCCCGTAACGATGAGGACAACATCAAACATAAGACCCACAGCATGCGTCCTGAGGGCATGGCTGTTTACGCAGTGACAGAGGACGGAGAGAAGCTGGTGTTGGTACGTCAGTACCGGTATCCTGTGAATGATTATCTGTACGAGCTTCCGGCGGGACTGATCGAGCCGGAGGAGACCGCTTCGGAGGCCGCCTGTCGGGAAATGATCGAGGAGACCGGCTGGAAACTGGAAGTCTACGAAGGCGGAGAACCGGCCTTCCGCAGAGGATTTTTTCTGGCACAGGGGCTGACAGACGAGAGCGGCAGCATGATCTTCGGAACCGTGACAGAGAATGTGGGACAACAGATGGAAAATACCGAGGACATTCAGGTGATCCTGGCAGACCGGCAGGAAGCGCTTCGGATTCTTAGAGAAGAACGGGTCTCCATGCGTTGCGGACTGATGTTGATGCAGTTTCTGACGGCAGAACCGGAAACACCGTTTGCATTTTTACATTTATGACAAATGTGTCAATGAAAAGCATGAGAGGACGGGCAGGATTGCCACTTCGAGAAGTCTGGAAACGATAATTCTGTGAAAGCGGTTTGTAATTTTAGCAAGATTTATATAAAGAAAGAGGTAAATTATGGCAATCAGATACATAGAACAGGACAGAACCTTCTGGCTGGACACGGAGCATACCAGTTATCTGCTGGCGATCGTGGATCAGGAGAATTTTGTGGGACACGTATATTACGGTCAGAAATTGCAGTATACCGAGAATACACCGGCACCGGTATATTTGCTGCGTACGGGAGAAGCACCCTTCGTTCCGTCACAGAATAACAGAGAGCGTGTGTCATTTCTGGATTCCTTCCCCATGGAATATCCGGGGAACGGTCTGGGAGATTACAGAGAAAGCGCCATTTCCGTGCGGACAGCACAGGGACATGTAGGAGTGCAGTTACAGTATGTCTCTCATGAGATCGTAAAGGAGAAGCCGGCACTGCCGGGACTTCCTTCCACATTTCCGGGGGATGAGGACTGCGATACCCTGATCCTACATCTGGCGGATCCGGTCATCGGTCTGGCTGCAGACCTGATCTATACTACATTTGAAGAGGAAGATGTGATCACCCGCAGTGTGATCCTGAAAAATACGGCAGGGCAGCCTATTTATGTGACAAAAGTTATGTCTGCCTGCCTGGATCTGGACTGCACAGATGAAAAGTATGACATTCTTACGCTGCACGGATCCTGGGCGAGAGAGCGTCAGATGGAGAGAAGAAGTCTGATGCACGGCAAACAGAGTGTTGGCTCCGTGCGGGGAGAATCTTCCCATCAGGAGCATCCCTTTATCGCACTGCTTTCTGCGGATGCCACGCAGGATGCCGGTGAAGTCTACGGTATGCACTTTGTATACTCCGGCAATTTCCTGGCGCAGGCGGAACTTTCCCAGTTCGATTCCATCCGCATGACTATGGGCATTCATCCGGAGAACTTTGTCTGGAAACTGGAGCAGGGAGAAAGTTTCGCAGCACCGGAAGTCGTTATGACCTATTCCTCAGAAGGATTGAGCGGGATGACCCATCATTATCACGATATGTACCGTGGCCATCTGATCCGCGGCGAGTACCGTGATAAAAAGAGACCAATCCTGATCAACAACTGGGAAGCTACCTATTTTGATTTTAACACGGAAAAACTACTGAAGATCGCAGAACAGGCGTCCAAACTTGGGATTGAGATGCTGGTCATGGATGACGGCTGGTTCGGACACCGTAACGATGACAGTACCAGCTTAGGTGACTGGAAGGTCAATGAGCAGAAACTGCCGGGGGGCTTAAAACCTCTGGTGGAGCAGGTCAATGCACTGGGGATGAAATTCGGTATCTGGTTCGAGCCGGAGATGATCTCCCCGGATTCGGATCTGTACAGGGAGCATCCCGACTGGGCCATCGCCATTCCGGGACGGGCAGGCAGCTTATGCAGGAACCAGTATGTGCTGGATCTGTCCCGAAAGGAAGTCAGAGATCATGCCTTTGAAAGCGTGGCGGCAGTGTTGCACAGTGCCAATATTGAATATGTGAAATGGGACATGAACAGGCAGCTGTCGGACCTTGGTAGCGTGGAATTGCCCGCGGACCGTCAGGGAGAGCTCTATCACAGATATGTGCTGGGTGTGTATGAACTGCAGGACAGACTGCTGCAGGAATTCCCGCATCTGCTTCTGGAGAACTGCTCCGGCGGCGGAGCGAGATTTGATCCGGGTATGTTATATTACAGCCCGCAGATCTGGTGCTCCGATGACATGGATGCCATTGAGCGATTGAAAATTCAGGAGGGCACGATGTTATTGTATCCGCTGTCCACCATGGGCGCCCATGTATCGGACTGCCCCAACCATACGGTGGGAAGAGTGACTCCTTTTGAGACCAGAGGTCATGTGGCACTGGCAGGCACCTTCGGCTATGAACTGGACATTACGAAGATCCCGGAGGAGGACAGACAGCAGATTCCAGCACAGACCGCCATGTATCATAAATACAACGACCTGATCCGCAGAGGGGATTATTCCCGGATTGCATCATTTTTGGAAAACGGTAATTATGACTGCTATCAGGTGACATCCAAGGATCAGAAAGAAGCGTTGGTAACCTATGTACAGGTACTTTCCCGACCGAACTTCCACAGCAGGAGAGTACGTCTGAAAGGCCTGGCACCGGAGAAACAGTATCGCATCGAGGAGACCGGGGAAATCTTTGGCGGCGACGTGCTGATGCAGGCAGGACTGCTGGTGACACCTCTGTGGGGAGACTACCGCAGTAAGCTGATCCATCTGACCGAGGTGTAAAATTAAGGCAGTGACATGCCTTGACAAACGATTTTGAGAAATCTAATATGGAAGTATAATTGACGATTTATCGGGAAATGTGTAGAAAAATAGCGATAAGGAGTACAAAATTATGGCAAAAGCAGTAAAATTAGCAGATATCGCAGAGAGAGTTGGAGTCAGCACAGTAACAGTGTCCAAGGCACTGTCCGGACAAAAAGGCGTCAGCGAGGAAGTCCGGGAGAAGATCCGCAGCATTGCGGAGGAACTGGGTTATCAGCAGCCGTCAGCGGCAAGAAAAAGTCAGAACCAGAAGAGCTACAATATCGGTATTCTGATCTCTGAGAGATTCCTTGATAAATATGAATCGTTTTACTGGCAGATGTACCAGGCGGTAGCTACCAGAGCCACGGCAAAGGAATGCTTTACCATGCTGGAGGTCATCGGAATGTCAGAGGAAGAGAACGGCAGAATGCCGAAGCTGGTACAGGAACGCAAGGTGGATGGCATTATCGTTATCGGTAAGATGATGGATACTTATCTGCAGCATCTGAATACAGAAGCCGGGATCCCGGTGATCTATCTGGACTATTATAACGGAAGGGAAGCCAGCGATTCCGTTATTTCCAACAGTTATTACGGAACCTATGAACTGACCTACTATCTGTATCGGATGGGACATCACAAAATTGCTTATGTGGGAACCCTGCTTGCTACCGAGAGTATTACGGACCGGTATTTTGGTTATCAGAAGGCTCTTTTGGAGCTGGGACTGGAGCAGAAAAAGGAATGGGTCGTGGACGATCGGCACATTGAGACAGGTAAGATCGATACGGTGAATATGTTGCAGCTTCCCAAGGATATGCCCACGGCATTCGTATGCAACTGCGATCTGACTGCGAGCTTTCTGATCAAGAAACTGAGAGAGAACGGATATCGTGTGCCGGAGGACATCTCTGTGGTCGGCTTTGATAACTACCTGTATCCGGGGCTCAGTGACATCCATATCACGACGTATGAAGTAGATATGGGAGAGATGGCGAGAAGAGCCATTCATAATATGATCAAGAAGATCACCAGTGATAATTATAAGTCCGGAGTTACCGTGGTGGAAGGCCGACTGGTACTGAAGGACAGTGTGTCTCACGTATAGACTGCGGTGCATTCTGCCTGTAGACGAAGGGTGTGACACCGGTGTGCTTTTTGAACAGGTGGATGAAATGATTGGTATTGTCGATGCCTACCATAGCCCCCACCTCGTGAATCGGATTATCCGTAGATAGGAGCAGTGATTTTGCTGCTTCTATTTTTTTCCCTTGAAGATATTGCAGCGGGGAAGTATGGAATGTAGCGGAGAATTCCCGACACAGACGGTAGCGGCTGATGCCCAAAGTCTGCTCAAAGTATTCCAAAGAGTGATTTTCAGCATAGTTTTCCTCAAAATCCGCTTTCATGGACAGCAGATAAGCAGGAATGGGCTTCACATCCCGGGAGACGGACAGGGCGGACAGCATCAGTTCTACGAACATGTCGGTCAGTTCTCGGTGAAGCTGTATCTGCTCTGCAGGAGTCGGGGTGAATGAAAATTTGGTCAGCTGCTGCATCCGCTGTGAAACGCAGGAGCCGATGGGAATCGGGTAACAACAGGTAAAAGCAGCCTGAAATATGCTATAATAAGAAGAAAGCTCCGCTCCACTTAAGAAAAACATCTGAAAACGCCACTTTCCCTGCAACAGCCGGAGAGAGAACCCCTGGCTGCAATCTAAGAACAACAGATGCTCGTGATCCAGGACCACCTCGCTGCCCCGGGTAGTAAGGACGGCACTGCCCTCTAAGGTGTAAAGCAGCAGATATGAGGGAAAGGGGTTCCATTCATAATAGAAAGGATCCGAGAGCCGGAATTCTCCACCGGCCAGGGGCAGTAAAAAGCTCTTGTCTTCCAGGGATACTTTATAGATCTGCCCCAGCAGGATTTCCGGGGAACGCTGCCCCTCCACATCGGAGGAAGTGTGCCTCAATGCATTGAGAAAAGTGGTGGAAATGTTCATACAAAAACCTTGCCTTTCCGCAATCTTCAAACTTTGGCTGCTTTAGCAGCTTGTGCAGGAACAAAACTTCATGTGAAGAATTTATTTTTCACACTAGAAACATGCTTTTTTGAAAAAATTAATTAAGCTTAAATACATTATAAACCATTATTTAAGCTGTTTCAATGACAAAGGACTGTCTCTTATACACATCT
>ERZ1027074.680-NODE-680-length-13710-cov-6.011424_pt1 | contig 13710 bp, 10 predicted proteins | sample MGYA00519417_ERZ1027074 | MGnify/ENA primary metagenome ERZ1027074 (study PRJEB26926, sample SAMN06164770) | human gut metagenome | biome: ENVO:00009003; feature: ENVO:2100002; material: ENVO:00002003 | host: Homo sapiens | place: USA | collected 2012 ...
CTAGTCGTCGGCAGCGTCAGATGTGTATAAGAGACAGCAACATACCGGACATGCCGAAATACATACAGATATGCACCACCTTGTCAAGATTAGGAATAGTACCCAGCTCGGTAGTGGGCGGTTTAAAAAACGACAGATAAATTACAGCAAGTATTATCACCAGCGATACCGGATATTTCTTAATATAATATAGCATATCTCAAATTATGAACAATCTGTGTGCAAAAGTATGGAACATTTTCTATATTTGTGCGTTTTAAGAGCAATTAATAACGAATTGTAAGAAAAATCCACGTTTTATGACAAGAAATGAAAGAGCCAACTTTGGAAGCAAATTAGGAGTGATACTTGCTTCAGCCGGTTCTGCAGTTGGCCTGGGTAATATCTGGAGATTCCCTTTTGAAACAGGCAATCATGGTGGCGCAGCCTTCATACTGATTTATCTGGTATGTGTACTGATATTAGGTATTCCTATCATGATAGCCGAATTTCTTATCGGACGCCGTTCACGTGCCAACACTGCCGGAGCGTATCAAAAGCTGGCTCCGGGAACCCATTGGCGTTGGGTGGGACGAATGGGTGTATTAGCCGGATTCCTTATTTTGGGCTACTACTCGGTAGTAGCGGGTTGGACCTTGGAGTTTATAGGAGAAGCCGCAACCAACAGTTTTGCCGGCAAGTCCGCCGCAGAGTTCATCGCTTCCTTCAACGGCTTTGTCAGCAATCCGTGGCGTCCTGTTATCTGGTTGGTGGTATTCTTGTTAGCCACACACTTCATCATCATAAAAGGAGTGGAAAAGGGTATTGAAAAATCAGCCAAGATAATGATGCCCATGCTGTTTATCCTGCTGGTAGTGCTTGCCATTTGTTCCGTATCACTACCCGGTGCAAGTGCGGGTATCGAATTCCTGCTGAAACCCGACTTCAGCAAAGTGGACGGTAATGTTTTCTTAGGTGCAATGGGACAGGCATTCTTTTCACTCAGCCTCGGCATGGGATGTCTTTGCACATACGCTTCTTATTTCAGGAATGACACCAACCTGCCTAAAACAGCACTCAATGTGGCAGGTATCGATACGTTAGTTGCCATTCTTGCCGGATTCATTATCTTCCCTGCGGCGTTTTCCGTTGGCATCCAGCCGGATGCAGGACCGAGTTTATTGTTCATCACCTTACCCAATGTATTTCAACAGGCATTCGGCAACATACCCTGGCTGGCAATCGCCTTATCCATCATGTTCTACGTTTTGCTGGCGCTGGCGGCATTGACTTCAACCATTTCCTTGCACGAAGTGGTAACAGCATATCTGCATGAGGAGTTCAAGTTTACACGAGGAAAAGCAGCCAAACTGGTTACTGCCGGCTGTATCGTGCTGGGAGTGTTATGTTCGCTGTCATTGGGCGTAGGAAAGAGTTACACGATTTTCGGTCTTAACCTGTTCGATTTATTCGACTTCGTCACCGCTAAAATCATGTTGCCCTTAGGCGGGTTCTTTATCTCTATCTTCACCGGATGGTATCTGGATAAAAAGATTGTATGGGAAGAAGTCAGCAACAACGGAACTTTAAATATACATATATACAGATTACTAATCTTCATTCTGAAATATATCGCTCCAATAGGAATCGGACTTATTTTCATCAACGAGTTGGGCTTCTTCAAATAAACCATAATGAAGAATCCGTTTAAAGACTTCTTATACTTCTCCCGGGGAGAAAGGCGAGGTATCCTTGTTCTCATCATTGGGATAATCCTCATCTTTCTCTCCGGGTATATCTATTCTTTCCGGCAAAACAGCAGGCAACTTTCTGAAGAAGAATCCAGGATACAGGCTGCCGCCTTGAAAGAATACGACAATTTTATCAGTTCTATGCGGGAACAAGAAAAAAACGAGAACAGCCGTTTCAAGAAATCGGAGAGATATAAAAAGAGAACAGTTGTATTAGCTCCTTTCGACCCTAACCGTACAGACTCCGTCACCTTCTGCCGCTTAGGTCTTCCTGCATGGATGGCAAAGAACATCTTACGTTATCGAAGCAAAGGGGGAAAGTTCCGCAAGACCGAAGATTTCAAAAAGGTATATGGATTGACAGAAGAACAGTACCAAACGCTCTCTCCCTATATCTATTTTACGGCAGAAGACACCATAAGAAAGGCGACCTCTCTACTCACCCTTCGGCAGGCATCCAAAGACAGTATTTATAAATATCCGGCAGGCACCGTGCTTAACTTAAACCATGCAGATACCACTGAATTGAAGAAAGTTCCCGGCGTAGGCAGCGGCATAGCCCGGTCGATAGTGAACTATCGACAGCGTTTAGGCGGCTTCTACCGAATAGAGCAATTGCAGGAGATTTATTTGGATTATCGCCAACTGCAAACATGGTTCACCGTTACGCCTTCTGAAATCCGGCGCATCAATCTGAACCGGGTCGGCATAGAGCGCCTTCGCAACCATCCTTATATAAACTTTTACCAGGCAAAAGCCCTTGTGGAATACCGTAAAAAGAAAGGAACGCTCCACAACCTCAAACCATTTGCCCTCTACGAAGAATTTACCGAAAGCGATTTGGAGCGGCTTAGCCACTATGTTTGTTTTGAATAATGAAAGGACGGACAGCTATTCCTTACAAACCTCACCGTCTTTCAGATGAATGGTACGGTCGGTGATTTGTGCCAATCCCTCATCATGCGTCACAATTACAAATGTCTGGCCCAAACGGTTACGCAAATCAAAGAACAGTTGGTGCAGTTCTTCCTTATTATGCGTATCCAAACTTCCGGACGGCTCATCCGCCAACACCACCGCAGGATGATTGATGAGCGCACGGGCAACGGCAACCCTTTGCTTCTCTCCACCGGACAACTCATTGGGCTTGTGCGAAGCGCGTTCCGCCAATCCCATGAAGTCCAATATTTCGGCAGCCGCCGCTCTGGCTTCCTGCTGTCCCACTCCGGCAATGAAAGCCGGTATCATCACATTCTCCAAAGCCGTAAATTCCGGCAACAACTGATGGAACTGAAAGACAAAGCCTATATGCTTATTACGGAAGGCGGAGAGTTCTTTCTCCTTCAGGCAATTCACCAATGTACCATCAATCGTTACCGAACCGCTATCGGGCATGTCCAAAGTTCCCATAATCTGCAACAAAGTGGTCTTGCCCGCACCGCTGGGACCGACAATACTGACCACCTCCCCTTTTTTTATCTCCAGGTCGATGCCCCGCAACACCTGCAAACTGCCGAAACTCTTCGTTATTCCTTCTAATCGTATCATTGTTTTAGTTACTATTTATTCCTTACGGTCATGACACATTTTATCTTTAACACATAGGTACGTTCTGACTGTTTGATAGCCCTATTACAACCTTTTAATGACGTATTCCGCAAGGTAACAGCCGAATACAGCCGGCATATAGCTTACAGTTCCGCAAGTGGACTTTTTATTCTGTTCATCTTCCGTCAACAGCACTGCCTTAGGGTCGGCTTGCTCGGTACTGAATACAACCGGAAGTTTACGTTTAATCCCCAGCTTCTGCAAACGTTTCCTCACCGCCTTACTCAATCCGCAATGATAGGTATCCCATATATCGGCAAAACGTATCTGCGTAATATCACTCTTTGCGCCCGCCCCCATACTCGATACAATCTTAATATGCCGTTTCAGTGCTTCCGCTATCAAATAGCATTTGGGAGCAAGTGTATCGATGGCATCCACTACAAAATCATATCGGGTGGCATCAAGCAGTTCGGGTATATTATCGTCTTTCAGAAATACCGGCAGCACCGTCAGCTGTATGTCCGGATTGATATCTTTGAAACGTACCGCCAAAACCTCCGCTTTCTCCCTCCCCATAGTGGAATGCAAAGCAGGCAGTTGACGATTTATATTGGTAGGCTGCACCGTGTCCGCATCCACAATCGTCATCCGTCCCACACCTGCACGGCATATCATTTCGGCTGCATAAGCGCCTACTCCACCAAGACCTACAACCAGCACATGCGCCTGTTGCAGCCTTTCCATTTTCTCCTCTCCCAGCAAAAGCCGGGTTCTCTGTTTCCAATCCTCCACCATCACCAACCACTAATCATTAATCACTAATCGCTTATCACTAATCACTTACTAATCTTCCTTAAACCATTTATAAACCCACTTTCCTACCTTCTCGTAATGCTGCGCCTCATTTCGCGGATTAGAGAAAGAGACGGCATCCTGGGGTTCGCCCAACTGGTCGGGATAAAGTACAATCAAACTATTATTGGAGAAGTATTTGCTCAACTGCGCCGGGAGCTTCTCGAAGGAGCTGTCGTAAGAGATGGACCCCCTACGTGCGCTTATCACTACAAGCAAATGGTCGTAATTCACTTGCCCGGTCAATATCAGCAAATCCCCCCAATCATCCAGACGAGAGAAGTCCGTCAAGGTCTGTCCATACTTTTTCTTCACCAATGCCTGCAACTGTACAGTTGTTTCCTCGTTTGCAAAGAAATGTACCCGGCAGCCCAACGTACCGCCCATCCGGCAAAAATGCTCCACCCACTTCTGAAAGCCTGCTTCGTATTCCGCCTTAGGAGGAACGGCAATGATGATTCGCCGTATCGTATTAATCGGAATCAGGAATTTGGCAATCATAACTTCTCGATGCAGTCCTTTCAGCAGGTTCTCGGCAAGCATACCGAAGAAAGAGTCTACAATATTGACCTTACGGTGCAAACCGATAATCACATCGGTCACCTCATATTCTTTCGCCGTATGGATAATACCCGAAGCAATATTCAAGTCATACCGTGTAATCTGGCGCAACGGCACATCGGCAGAAGCCGTAATCATGGCCGCCTTCTCCAAATACCTTTTACCGCGAAGCTCCAAACCCTCGGAAGTATTGTTGTCATTGATTACGTTCAAAGCCAACAGATTATCTTTCTGTTTGGTATCACGTATCAACAAGGACAGGTTCATCAGATATTCAATCGTATCCGGATTTGCCACCGGAATAAGAATCCTTTCCGCCTCAACCGTGCGCTCCTCTTCCAGATGCGCCTCGCACATGGCAATCTTGCGTGCGGCCCTTTCCGTAATAAAGGAGCTCACCACACATGTCACAAGAATCAGCAATACCGTACCGTTCAGCACATCCTCATTCAACAAACGCTCACCGTTCGGCAAGATAATATTATAACCCACCAATACCGCCGCCAGCGTAGCTGCTGCTTGTGCATTGCTCAAGCCAAACATCAGCTCACGCTCTATGGGAGCCATTTTATAAATTTTCTGCGTCAGCCAGGAAGCGATCCACTTGCCCACCAGCGCCACAACAATCATAACGGCAGCCACCTTCAAAGCATCTCCCTGCCCGAAGATGACATGAATATCAATCAGCATGCCCACCCCTATCAGGAAATAGGGTATGAACAGAGCGTTACCGACAAACTCCAGATGATTCATCAACGGTGATACATGCGGTATGAGGCGGTTCAAGACCAGCCCTGCCAAGAATGCTCCCAAGATGCCTTCCATTCCCACGAACTCCATTAAACCCGCTCCCAGAAAAACCATGGCAAGTACGAAAATAAATTGCATCACGTTATCATCATAGCGGCGGAAGAACCAGCGTCCGATACGTGGAAACGAATACATAATCAGCGCTCCGAGGAATATGACCTTAACCACCAGCCACAGCCAGAACAGTCCGCCGGACTCTCCTTTAAACAGACCGCCCACCACTGCCAGCACCAGCAACGTAAGCGTATCCGTCACAGCCGTACCGCCCACAGCAATACTTACACTGCGATGGCGGGACACACCGTAACGAATTACAATCGGGTAAGCCACCAGCGTGTGCGAGGCATACATACTTGCCAGCAATATGGACGTCACGAGACTATACTTCAGCAACATCATATTGGTAACCAAGCCTATGCCTATCGGAATGACGAAAGCCAGCAATCCCAGCATCACAGCCTTTCCGCGATTCTTCTTGAAATCGCCCATATTCATTTCCAACCCTGCCAGGAACATGATATAATAAAGTCCGACCTTGCCGAACAACTCGAAACTGCTGTCGCGCACCAAGATATTGAAGCCATGCTCGCCAATCACCAATCCCGCCAGAATCATACCGATAATGTGCGGTATACGTAATTTATTCAGCAATATGGGCGCAAACAATATAATAAGGAGTACAAGGAGGAATATCCATGTAGGGTCTGTTACAGGAAGTGTCAAACTGAAATTGAGCCAGTCCATACGCAGTGAGTTTTAGGTTTTAACTGCAAAATAACGAAAAAGTTTTCACTTTATGCGGTGTCATACAGCAATTTGTTATAAATTTGCAACCAACTCTATCATTTATAGATAGATTAGAACTATTTTATAAACTAAATTAAAACAAAAGAAAAATGAAAGTAGCTATTGTTGGAGCAAGCGGAGCCGTAGGACAAGAGTTCCTGCGAGTGCTCGATGAAAGGAATTTCCCGTTGGACGAGTTAGTATTGTTCGGTTCTAAACGCAGTGCCGGCACTAAATATACCTTCCGCGGTAAACAGATCGAGGTTAAACTCTTGCAACACAACGATGACTTTAAAGGGGTTGACATTGCTTTCACTTCCGCAGGCGCAGGCACCTCTAAAGAGTATCTTGAAACAATCACCAAGCACGGCGCTGTGATGATTGACAATTCAAGCGCTTTCCGTATGGATGCCGATGTTCCTTTGGTTGTACCCGAAGTCAATGCCGCCGATGCCAAAGACCGTCCGCGCGGCGTTATCGCCAATCCTAACTGTACTACTATCCAAATGGTAGTGGCACTGAAAGCCATCGAACAGCTTTCTCATATAAAAACCGTACACGTATCCACGTATCAGGCTGCCAGCGGTGCAGGCGCCGCTGCTATGGATGAGTTGTACGAACAATATCGCCAAGTATTGGCGGGTGAACCCGTGACCGTGGAGAAATTCGCCTATCAACTGGCATTCAATCTGATTCCCCAGATTGATGTGTTCACTGAAAACGGATATACCAAGGAAGAGATGAAGATGTACAACGAAACACGTAAGATTATGCACTCCGACATCAAAGTCAGCGCAACATGTGTTCGTGTACCTGCCCTCCGCTCGCATTCGGAAAGTATCTGGGTAGAGACAGAACGGCCCATTTCTATCGAGGAGGCACGTGAAGCATTTGCCAAAGGTGACGGACTGGTATTAATGGACAATCCGGCAGAGAAAGAATATCCGATGCCGCTGTTCCTCGCAGGAAAAGACCCTGTATATGTAGGACGTATCCGCAAGGACCTCACCAACGAGAACGGATTGACTTTCTGGATTGTGGGCGACCAGATCAAAAAAGGTGCTGCATTGAATGCGGTACAGATTGCAGAGTATCTGATTAGAGAGAAAGCGCTTTAAAATTTCTCCTAATCCATAAACCGACAAGGGTGTGTCAAAAATAGAATGTCATTACTATTACAGCATTCATTTTTAACACACCCTTGACTATGTTGCTTGAGACTTCCGGTTTTTAGGTCGTTTTAAGTATATCAATAAGACACAGTTTCTGAAATCTCACTTTCTGCATTATCTTTGAATAACGAAGTCACAAAATAAACTCCCTTTTCCGATAATTTAAATGACGTTCCTTGGGTAATACCTACCAAATCGGCTTTCCGCTCTTTCCCATTATCTTTATATATAGCGTAATAAGCAACATTTGAAACCGCTCCCCAAGACAAATCAGACCCATTCAACCTGATATTGTCCGGTGCCGGAGGAAGTACCGCAGCAGTTCGTCCTAAATAAGGAGGCAATACTTTCTTTCCATATATAGCCTTGACCGCATCTGCAATACCAACCTTATTTTCTACCAAGTTCTTGGCACTGTACAATACACTTCCCTTTACCTTCGGCTTTGCACTGGCCAGTTCAAACTGCTTCATTAAGTCATCTGACGATTGAAACTTACTTCCATATTGCGAATCGCCAAATTTATAAATGCCATATCCTATCAATAAGTGGTTCTCATATGTATATTGCGACCATAAATCCAACCTCAGATTAAAACTGGTAACCTCATTGCCTGTGGCAAAATACAGCTGCGGAATAACCACATCCACCCAGCCTTCCTTTGCCCACGTATTGACATCTGCAAACAATGTATTGTAGTTACGCTCCATATCAGCTGCCGGACTAATAGAGAAAATCACTTCCGGACGAGTCTCAATAATAGTTTTCTGGATATTCCTAACTACGGTATTTACATTATTACGCCTGAAATCCTCGACATTCTTAAATTTATCCTTCCCATATTTTTGAAATTCCGCACCATCATTCATTGTCTCAGAAGCTTCCAATGACGGATAGAAATAATCATCCATGTGAATACCGTCAACGTCATACTTGGTAATAATTTCCCTGACAATATTTGCAATCCGTTCCTGAACTTCCGGCAAAGCAGGATTATAAACTCTGATTTTCTCATAATCCTTAACCAGTTCCATGGGTATTTTGGCATCCAGTTTTGGGAAAGCAGCATTCTTATTTGCACGCGTAGCTATACGGTATGGATTTAACCAAGCATGAAACTGGATACCTCGCTTATGGGCTTCCTCAACAAGAAATCCTAAAACATCATAATCGGGTCTTACTCCTGCACTTCCTGTAATATACTTACTCCAAGGCTCATATTCCGATTCATAAAACGCATCTGCCATACCTCTGATTTGGAAAAATACCGCATTCATGTTATACCCGACCAATAAATCCAGATAATCTGTATACAACTTTTTCTGAACATCGGCATCATACTTTTCCATAGGCCAATCGAGCCCCCATACCGTAGCTATCCATACTCCTCTCAGTTCCTTTCCGGGCAGAACAGACGAAGAGGTCTGACCTTCTCCCTGAGAATGGCTGCCATCATCCAAAATGCCTTCATCGTCTTTACTACATGCTGCGACCAGCACAAGTAAAATGATTATATATATATAGTTCAAATGTTTCATCCTTAAATTTTTAATAAGAAAGCCGCCTGATATTTTTAAAATAGACGGCTTTCAAGTTGACAATATAAAAATTCAATTTAAATGTAGAAAATCAGCATATTATTCCTCTTCCTGCTTAATAGGGAACTCGCATATTACAAATCCTGATCCTGTGCGTGATGCAAACACACAAAGCTTGGCATCTTTCCCGTTCTCATCTTTCTCTATATAATAATCTGTCTGCGCCAAGGCGTTTCCATTTCCACTTCCACCTAATTTAAATTGGTACAAAGGATTGTGATTGTCTCCTTCGTCAAATTTCCGCAAAGCCTCTTCTATGGTAGCCCCTTTGCTCAAATCATAAATTTCCAAAGCAATGGTTGCAGTAGATGCACTACCCTGACCAGCGGTACAAACCAACAGATAACGCTCCTCATTAAAGTTGATTATCCTTGGAGCCACAGCCTCTCCTTTTATGCTCGACGCATATATTTCGCCTACAGACTCATTGACCAATGTTACAGGAATTCTGACACCCGACCATAAATACTGGTCTGTATTTCCCACTCTATATACATTGGTCACCATCGTAGCATCAGATTTTGACGGTAATACTTTAATGGCAGTGGCATCAACTGTTTTATAGCTGCTTACGGGTATTCTTAGAAAATCAGTAGCTGCATTATCACCAAAGAATATAAATCCGTTACCATTCTCATCTATATTATAAGAGGCATTATCACCATGTCTGTTTCCTGCTCCGGAGATACTTCCAACATTAATATTGGCTATCGTTTCCGGTTGGGAATCCGGTGTTTCCCAATGATAAATCTTAAGAGGAGAAGCTTTGGCACCCGACAAACTTGAAAGATATACATGACCATTACTCAACGCACCCATGTTATAAGAGAAAGTACCACCGCTAACTCCAGTCAAATCCAGCAGAATCGGGTTGATTTCCCCCTTCTTCAAATCCGATACTTTAAGAAGATGAGGTTGTGTAGCTCTGCTGACAACCAATACATGTTCGCCATCATAAGAAGCACAACGGGTAGATGCAGCATCGGCATAATCACTATAAATGTTATCTCCTGAAAAATTATATACAGTAGGCTTTTCAAAATCAGCCCCATACACAGGAACTCTTTTCCGGACTTTAACAAAATATTCCTTATACCTCTTATTATTTACAATCCGAAGTATCAAAGTCTTGTCGGAAGTTTCCTCATCCATTGAGAAATCCATGACCGGAGTCTGAAGCTCCGCGCCCTCCGAAAGTTCCGCCTCAAAGCTCAAAGCTGAAAAATTAGTTTCAACATCCAAACGGGGAAAATTAATTGTCTTATTGGCTTCATCAATTGTTCCTTCCACCACCGTTTTCCCGTCTGCTCCGGCATTAACTATCTTTATTGCTAAAAGCTCCGTATCATAAGGTGCTATATGGCTTTTAGGATAATCCTCCTCACAAGAAACAAGACTAATACCAAGCAATACAGCCATAAATCCTAAACTTTTTATTAATTTATACATAATCTCATGTTTTAATTAAAAACCATTGTTAACTCACGGATGTATCCGTCAATTCAAACTTGCCGGCCATCCCTCCGTTTGAGTAAGTGTATATCCTCTACTCTTATAATCTTCAATCTGATTAATTCCGATAGGTGAGAGATATGGGTTTACATTAGGCACATTCAAGAAGGGCAGTCGTCCTTTATTCTGTTCCGGATAGAAAAATCCTTTCATAGCAGCAGCATTATTGCCATCATAAACGGTCAGACTTCCATCCTTGCCCATAACCCTGATTTTCCCGCTATTCTCTGATTTCAGTTCTTCGGGAACCTCATCCTTGAAATTTACCCAAGTACCTACCAGCAAATCCTGATTTCTATCGGTATCCATGTACTCCAATTTTTTCCAACGTCTCAAATCGACGATACGTGAGAATTCAAAAGCAAATTCCATTCTTCTTTCCCGTCTGATTTCCCAAAGTAACGGAGATACGGTGACATCTCTACCCGGATCATCAGGCAGAGCATCTAACTTCATGTCTGCTGTCCTGACAACACCCAACGCTTTTGCTTCCTCTGCAATCGGTCTGTTACGGATCTTGTTAATAGACTCATCTATATCAGTCTGGACAACCGCCGGTCCTCCCAATGTAGCAAGTTCCGCTTTAGCCTCAATCCAATTCAATAAAACTTCAGCATAGCGGATTACCGGATAGCCAGTCACATTCTTTTCACCCTGAAATTCCGGAGCCGGAGAACCGCCTTTTTCAATATACTCCAATGCACTCCGAGGGATAAACTTAGTTACATACAAATAACAGCTTTTAGCTCTGGGAGTCGGCTTATTGTAAAAACTTGCCTCAAATCTGGCATCTCTTGTCTTTATCAGGTTACTTAAAGTAAAATCGGCTGCATTGGCAACTGCAGAAGTTTGCCAGTCCTTACCATCCGTACAGATAAACGCCTTAATCAAATCCAAATTCGGACCGACATCGGTAGGGTCATTCATGTTACAAGTCGATGCTATGGAATGAGTCACACCCTTATCCGCATCATAGGTACGATACAGGATACAGTCTTTCGTACTTTTCGTCGACCCGAATAAAGAGCGGAAATCAGTCACAATATCATATTTTCCACTGCTCATCACCAAGTCAGCCGCAGCAATAGCCTGCTCAAAAAATTTCTTCGCACGTTCATCATTCTTATAATAATATTTTTGCCAACTTGCTTCAAACAATGCCCATCTCGAAACAAAAGCAGCCACCACATAACGGTTCACATATTGTGCATCCCCGTCATCCAAACGGACATTCTTCATGGCAAAATCAAAATCATCATAAACGGCATCCATCACTTCATTTCTCGGAGTACGATCCTTATACAAGGCATCCTTATCCGTATTCAACACCTCTGTATCGTAATAAGGGACATCACCAAAAACATTGACCAGACGAGCATACTCCATCCCTCTGAAGAAGCGGCCTATTCCCATCCAATGATTGTATTGTTCTTCGGTCAGAATATCCTTCATTCTGGCAGACACACGATCAAGCATGACATTCGCCTTCCTTATCCAAGCAAAATTCCATGTCGGACCGGTAAATTCGCTCTGCCACATCATATCCAGACTCGTTGAGCCTTTTGATGTAGGGACAGTCCGTCCAAACTGCGTTTGGGTGGACAATCTCACTGCATCATCATTAAAAGTATAATTTGCATTAGGAGCATACGTCGTTTCATACTTCAATCCATATCCTACAAAGAAGTTGGTATAAAAGGCATTGGCATACAAACGTACCCTATCCTCACTGGTCCAGTAAGCATCATCTTCCGATGTAGTCAATGAAGGACGGTCCAGCACATCATTACAATTCGTAAACAGGAAGATGATTCCGGTTAAAATCATATATATTTTAAATCTCATAATTACTCTTTTTTAGAAGGTTAATTGAACGCCACATGATAAAGTCTTGAAAACAGGTGTGCCCATACCCGTACGTCCCAAGTTATAGTTTGAGTCAGACCTGAACATCGAATAACCTGAGATAGCCTCCGGGTCAATAGGCAATCCGTTCAGCTTGTCAAATGTAAAGAAGTTCTCTAATGACATATAGAGTCTGGCCTTGGATATATACACTTTTGAAAGAAGATTCTCCGGGAAAGTATATCCCAACGTTATATTCTTGATTCTCAGGTAAGACATATCCAGCAAATAACGTGACTGTTTCTGCATACTGAAACCAGTATTGCTTCCACCCAAATTCCATGCTCTCGGATAAAATGCATCCGTACGCTCTTCTGTCCAATAATCGGTTGTGAAGGTTTTGGGAAGAGCACCCTCTTTGGCATTATATCCGGGAATAGCCAACTGACCGCTACCCCAAATCTGACGCTTGCCGATGCCTTGGAAGAAGATTGAAAAATCAATCCCCTTATAATCCGCTCCCAAACGGAAGCTATACTCATAGCGAGGAGTAGAATTGCCAATCACAGTCTGGTCACCGGGATTACCATTCGTACCTGTTCCCGGTGTGATATAACCGTCTCCGTCCAAATCCACGAATTTAACGTCACCCGGTGCAAAAATCAATTTGTTATTGTCTTCATAATGTACCTGATACACCGGATATTGGGAAGATTGTTTATTGGTAGTATGCGCTGTTCCGTTATAAATGACAGTAATTTTTTCTATTTGTCCGTCTGCTCCGTAAACAAAGTCCTCTTTTTGAAACAATCTATCTGTCACAAAACCATAAATATCGCCATATCGTCTTCCGGTAGAATAGGTTGTCCCTAATTTGCGGTCTTCCCATGGAGTCAGATAATCCGCGCCTTTGGTTATATAGGTAGTTGCATCGGAAATAGAAGCCATAACATTAATTCCCAATCCATTGGAAAAACGATGGGTAAAATCAGCCGACAACTCCCAACCTTTGGTTCTCAAACTACCGTAATTACCTTTAGGAGCTGTAGCACCAAGTGTCACCGGCAAGCTTTCTCCTTCAATAATCATGTTTTTCGTATCCCGACGATACCAATCGAAAGTTACTCCGAATTTATTCTTAAAGAAACGCAGGTCTACTCCAAAATCCAAAGTCTCAATCTCTTGCCAACTGATATCACTGTCCACTAACGAAGGAGTACCGTACAAAGGCATCTTATTACCGCTGTCTCTTATACACATCTGACGCTGCCGACGACTAGTCGAGTGTAGATC
>ERZ1027074.681-NODE-681-length-13690-cov-7.561716_pt1 | contig 13690 bp, 7 predicted proteins | sample MGYA00519417_ERZ1027074 | MGnify/ENA primary metagenome ERZ1027074 (study PRJEB26926, sample SAMN06164770) | human gut metagenome | biome: ENVO:00009003; feature: ENVO:2100002; material: ENVO:00002003 | host: Homo sapiens | place: USA | collected 2012 ...
GATGCAGCGTAGTCTCGTGGGCTCGGAGATGTGTATAAGAGACAGGTATATATATCTTTGTTGGATGCAGAAGCAATGCGCGATATCTGAGAAGTTCTGCAATTCAGTTTCAGTAGTCCGTCGTCGTACAAGCCGAACAAAAGGTCGTCTCCATCCTCCAGTATGCTGTTAATGCGGGCGTATGGCCTTGTAAGGAGAGGAGTAAGATCGAATGTCTTTATCAACGTACCTTCCTTAAATACGGCAATCTCATTCTCATTGGCGAGCCATATTTGTTGATAGTTATCCACATAAACGCCATTGACCGATTTGTATTTTATACCCAGTTCCATGTAGGGCAAGGTACGGAAAAGGGGTGAAGTATGCCCGATAAAGTCAATGCCACGGCTATGGTTTCCTATCCAGATGTTCCCATACGAATCTTGTAACAGACTTCTGATATTTTTCGATGAGAGACCGTACTGGTTATAAGTAGCAGTGATATTCTTGAACTTGATAGGGGAAGAGTTCATATAAGAAATACTACGTAAATCAAGAATACTTATGCCACCAATATCGGTAGCTATCCATAACTCGTTATCATTCATCTCTGTTATTTCATAAATATGATCGGAAATAAGTGAGTTGGGGTCATGTGGATTATATCGGAAAACATGGAATTTTTCAGTCAATGGATTGAATAAGGCAAGGCCTTGGTGAGTTCCTACCCAAATGTTCTCCAAATGGTCGATATAGATACTATACACCCGGTCACCGGGCAGGCTTTCCGGATTACCGGGGTCATGTCGGTAATGCTTCAGCTTTTTTGTTTTCAGGTCAAGGATACTCATGCCTTCTTCTACGTGGCCGATATACAGTTTTCCCTTCTTGTTATCACAGAGCGAGAGAAACGAGCCGGGCAAGCCTTCCATATTATCGCGAGAATAACTTTGTGCTTGTTTGGTGGTTTTATTGTAATGAATAAGTTTGCCGAATCTATTGGCTATCCATATCCCATCGGTCGATAAAGAGAATGCCATAATATTGTTGTTCATCTTTAAAGAATCGAATGGAGTAGGAAACTCAAAACGCTGGGTGACACAATTCAGTATACTGACTCCGCTTTTGGTACCTATCCACAGTTTATCAGTTTCCCGGTCATATAATAAGGTATTGAGCGAATTTCCGGCTATATCGGAATTATTAGTGTCATACATTTGAAAAGTCCTACCGTCAAACCGACTTAATCCTGCTTCGGTAGCTATCCAAAAATAGTTGTGCTTATCTTGAACCATATCTACGACCAGGCTGTTGGACATACCATCTTCTAGCCCCCAATGGTGGAAAATGTAAGATTGGACAGCACCCCTCATTGGAAAAGAAAAAAAATAAATTAAAAATAATAGAGTATTTATCTTCTTCATCATAAATATATTAGGTCTAATCTAATGCTTTTTATCTGCAAGCAAAGTTACAATAATATTGAATTTAAAGGTATATATTTTATGATTGATTACACAAATAATCGTTCAAAATACAATAGAAATCAGTCATTGAATTATTTATATCAATTCCTGATCTATGTGTGGTATAGGATATGAATATTCAATAATAAATTTGCACCCAATAACAGTTTCTATTTCGATTAAATAAAACTATGAAATCACATGAATGTAGATACTAATTGAAAAGTGCGCCAATATTCCAGTTGAAAATTGCGCCACCATAGGATAAGTATAATGACCTTTGTATAATCCAAATGCAAAGGTAAAATGGATACCCGACATCGGAACAAGTCCTACGGGAGACGATGTGCCCGATGCCACAAACGGCTGGAAGAACCTGCAAAAATACCTGACCAAGGACGGAACAAGTCCCCGATGGTCTGACTTTGCGACTCCCGGCACACCTTTGGGCGACGATTGCTACACGTTCAAGACCGGAACGATGGAGGGCAAATTCGAGGAAAAATGTATTAAGAAGGTATATAACGGACAATTTTGGGATGGGAAGGACAAAGAGTGTTACCATGCCGTTTATGCCGCCCTGTCCCGCAACCGCGACCTTAATCGCGACGGAATCATCGACGAGGAAGAAATGCTCTGGTTCCTGCCTACGGAAGTGCAATACATGGAATGCGTAGTCGGTGGAAGCGGCATGGCATCGCCATTGATGCGTGCTTCGGAATATCAGCCCTCTGTTTTCAATAACACCCCAAGAAATCTGCCACCGTTCCATTTTGTCGGTTCAAACAACCGCCAGTTGTGGGCTGAACAGTCTCTTTCTACAGGAAGCGTCTTCATCAAAGGTGCTGAAGATGTGGGTAATGATGCACAAGATGTACGTGTGGGATGGAACATGCGTTGTGCCCGCTATATTAAGGACGGCATAAGCTCGCCAAGTGAATTTGCTTATCAAGCACCGTATGAAGTGGACACAGAAAAGCGAATCATCACTTGCCACTTCGACCCGCTCGTGCTGCGGAATCCTACACAAGGCGCACTTATCTTTCACGGTAACTTCGACGACCAGCGGAACGCGCCGTGTTACCAATTCCGTTACGGAAAAGAGAAACTGACTTATTCCACTCCTGCTTCCGCTTCAATTCTGATAGAACGGTTACGAAACAACTTCTACTGCAATGAGTACAACGAGGGGGAAAACGACAGGGGCTTGTGGCGGCTGCCTAACTTGCGGGAGCTGGCTATCATGTATCTTCTCCCGGAATTGAGGGAAAACTTGATTTTGACAACTGATAAAATCATAACTTACACATATTGGCAGTTATATCCCTACACTACGCCCGATGAGTGCCAATTGCTCTTCAAATCCGCGAATCGCGATAATTTCGCAACAATTTCAGCCAAAGATTGGAGCGGAAAGACATGGGAAACTATTACGGTAATCCCCGTGCGAGACATTGAATAGCACCTGACAAAATATAGAAGCGCTAACTGGATAGGATATTCCCGGTTAGCGCTTTTTATCAGCGATTACTTTTTCAAGAATTATCTTACGAACAGTCACGTTTCCTTTATTTCATCTACCTATGCTTCGGTGAGGTTCACAATATAGTCAGAACCTTACGGGTATCACTTTCACCCATTTTCCGATTTTCATCTCCTTGGAAACTGCCAAGTCGATGCCCGGAGCATTGGCACGGGTCTTGTCCGTGATACCCACGCAAAGCGTGTAGCTGCCTTTCAGCGCGGAAGGAATGTCGAGCATCGTGGCATAGGTGTAGGCAGGCCCTTTCAGCCATTCTCCCGGTTCTGCTTTGCCGTCGGTGAAGAGGTATTTCACTTCGCCCTTCTCGTCCAGCAAGGCGAAGCTGACTTGGTACTTGTAGTCCCAGTTGGGATGATTGTTGGGCATCACGCCCACGCCGTGGTTCTTCCACGCGTGCAGCACGGCCAGCCGCCTGCCGTCCTGCTCCACCTTGATATAGTCGGGATAGAGCCGGTAGCCGCCCAGCGTGATGAAGCGCTGCACTTCTCCAGGCAGTTCCTCTATCCAGAACTTGCATTGCAGGGGCACGCGCAGGTCGAGCGTGTTGCAGTGGTTGTCCAGCGCGTCGGTGACGGACACGGTGAGCGCTTCCCGGAAGTTGTCCATCCGGAAACGCTTGTCGTCCCTGAAGGCGGTATAGTGCGAGTTGTCCCCGTTGTAGCCGTTGAACCAATAGCACCCCTCGCCGATGATTGCCTTGCCGGGAAAAAGCTCCTGCCGTATCCATGTGCGTTCCCTGTCGCTGAACCAGAAGCTGCCGATGCCGTCCCTGCGGGGAAGGAAGCCCAGACGGTCATAGACGTTCGGCTTCACGTAAGCGTAATCGTTGGTGGAGAGGTTCATCACCGTGAGCACGTGGCGGAAGTTGCGGGCATAGGCTTCCGTCACCCGCTTTATCACGTAGTCGAGCTTTGCCGGGTCTTTCAGGGTCACGCCGTGTCCCTCGCCCCAGCGGCCCAGACCGTAGGCATCCACATAGTCCACCCTGTCGGGATTGTCGTATTCCTTGGCAAAGGCGGCGATGAACTTCTCCAGCTTGTCCAGAAACACGGGATTGTCGTAATGGGGCTGAATCTTGCCTTCCCCGTCCACCGGCATGGCGGTTGCCCCCGCCCGATAGACGTAATCGGGCACTCCGCCGTGGAAGAACACGCGGAACGCCAGCTTGAGCCCGTGCTCCTGCGCTTTCCGGATGTACCACTTGTAGGTCTCGTCGTACAGCCACGCGTACTTGCCCTCTTCCGGCTCCAAGTCTTTCCACAGAATCCGGATGTAGAGAATATTCGCGTATTTCGACGCGTCCGCTTCTTCCATCTGTTTCCAGAACACTTCGGGCGTATAGATGTTGCCCGGATAAAGACCTTGCTTGTCGAACGACCAACCTTCCTCGTACATCATCCAGCCCGTAGCCGGATTACGGAGTACGGTCGTCAGGTCAGGCGTATAGGTAATCCATTTCCCCGAAGGGGTATGTGCCGACACGTTCCACGCAATACATTGCAGGACGAACAATAGAAGTACATGTATTTTTTTCATAATCATACTGTTTGGAAATATATGCAAAGATAATAATACGTGCGGAACGTGCTGGTTTTCCGAATGTTTTTATTTTTTCCTTCCGTGTAACAGAAAAACAGATATGCCACAGCTCATGTGATGAAAATCGGTCGGAGCGTCATCGGTTTGGCATACATGATTCCGATTTTCCGCTGACCATGTTTATTTAGAGTGGCCAACCTGTGATAAAACCGATTATGGAAGCAAGACTGTACAGAAGGACACTGATTCTTTAAAATGACAATTATCCATGCGGCATCGAAATTGTAAATGAACAACATCCTGCTCACCGTATATTCATTGCGGATTTCTACCCATTCATTCCCTGTTTGTTCCGCTTCACTTCATTTTTGCTATGGGCATCTAAGGTGTTTCGCTATTTTTGTTTCATTATTTTTATATAAAGACAATGTTAAAAAGATGTTTGACGCAATTGTACATTTCTCTGTCAGGAAGAAACTGTTTGTCGGCCTGACGACGCTTTTCCTCCTTATCGGAGGTATTTATGCCATGTTGACATTGCCCATTGACGCAGTGCCGGATATTACGAACAACCAGGTGCAGATCGTCACCGTATCGCCCACGTTGGCGCCACAGGAAGTGGAGCAGTTGATTACCTTTCCCGTTGAGATTTCCATGAGCAACATCATGGGGGTGGAGGAAATCCGTTCGGTCAGCCGTTTCGGCCTTTCCTTGGTAACGGTGGTATTCAAGGAAAATGTGTCTACCCTACAGGCACGCCAGCTTGTCAACGAACAGATACAGACCGTAGCGGGCGAGATTCCGCCAGAATTGGGCACTCCGGAACTGATGCCTGTCACCACCGGTCTGGGAGAGATTTATCAATATACGCTGCAGGTCGCGCACGGTTATGAGGACAAATATGACGCGATGGAACTGCGCACCATACAAGACTGGATCGTAAAACGCCAGTTGTCCGGCATTCCCGGCATCGTGGAGATAAACAGTTTCGGCGGGAACCTGAAGCAATACGAGGTGGCAGTGGACCCGGATGCGCTCTATTCGCTCAACATCACTATCGGAGACGTGTTTGAGGCGTTGAACAGCAACAACCAAAACACCGGAGGCAGTTACATCGAGAAGACCAACCGTGCCTATTATATCCGTTCGGAAGGTATGATAGGCAGCTTAGAGGATGTGGAGCGCATTGTCGTGGCAAACCGTAACGGCATCCCTGTCCACGTGAGCGACGTGGCAGAAGTTCGTTTCGGAAGTGCCAAACGGTTCGGTGCCATGACCATGGACGGAAAAGGAGAATGCGTAGGCGGCATTGCCATGATGCTGAAAGGAGCCAATGCCAATGTGGTGACCGCCGAACTGGAAAAGCGGGTGGCGCAGGTGCAGAAAATGTTGCCAGAAGGCATCCGCATCGAACCTTACCTGAACCGCTCGGAGTTGGTAGACCGGAACATATCCACCGTTATCCGCAACCTGATAGAAGGTGCGGTCATCGTATTCTTGGTGTTGATTGTATTCCTTGGCAACATCCGTGCCGGGCTGATTGTGGCTTCCGTCATTCCGCTTGCCATGTTGTTCGCGTTCATCCTGATGCGTGTGTTCGGAGTCTCTGCCAACCTGATGAGTTTGGGGGCGATCGATTTCGGTATCGTTGTAGACGGCTCCATCGTGATTTTAGAGGGCGTATTGGCTCATATTTACGGAAGGCAGTTCGCCGGCCGCAAGTTTACGCAGACGGAAATGGACGCTGAAGTGGAGAAAGGCGCGGGCAAGGTAGTACGTTCCGCCACTTTCGCCGTCTTGATTATCCTGATTGTCTTTTTTCCTATCCTGACACTGACCGGCATCGAAGGGAAGTATTTTACGCCCATGGCGAAGACGCTGGTGTTCTGCATTATCGGTGCCTTGCTGTTGTCACTCACTTATGTACCGATGATGGCTTCCCTTTTCCTGAAGCGGGAGGTAAAAAGCAAACGTGCATTTGCTGACCGGTTCTTCGAACGACTGAACCTTATCTATATGAAAGCGTTGGCAGCTTGCCTGCGCCATGTCCGGTGGGCGGTAGCAACCGCATTCTTGGCTTTGGCAGGCAGCTTGTTCCTGTTCACGAAATTGGGAGCGGAGTTCATACCTACGCTCGACGAAGGAGACTTCGCCATGCAGATGACTCTCCCAGCGGGCAGCTCGCTCACAGAAAGCGTCGAAGTGTCCCGCTTGGCAGAAAAGATATTGAAGGAACGTTTTCCGGAAATAAAGCATGTGGTGGCGAAAATCGGTACTGCCGAAGTGCCCACCGACCCGATGGCGGTGGAAGATGCCGATGTGATGATTGTCATGAAACCTTTCAAGGAATGGACAAGCGCCTCCAGCCGTGCCGAGATGGTGGAAAAGATGAAGGCTGCCTTAAAACCGCTGGCAAGGCGTGCGGAGTTTAATTTCTCGCAACCTATCCAGCTCCGCTTCAATGAACTGATGACAGGCGCCAAGGCTGACATTGCCGTCAAGCTTTACGGCGAGGATATGGCGGAACTCTATGCCAAAGCCAAAGAGGCCGCCAGTTACATCGAAAAGATTCCGGGCGCTTCGGACGTGATTGTGGAGCAGGCGATGGGACTTCCGCAATTAGTTGTGAACTACAACCGTGCCAATATAGCCCGCTATGGCATCAACATAGAAGAACTGAACACCATTGTGCGAACAGCCTATGCCGGCGAGTCTGCCGGAGTGGTGTTCGAAAACGAACGCCGCTTCGACCTTGTGCTGCGGCTGGATTACGACAAGGTGAAGGACCTGAACCTGGACAAGCTGTTTGTCCGTACCTCCGAAGGCATACAGATTCCGATGAGCGAAGTGGCTACCATCGACTTAGTGAACGGTCCCCTGCAGATAAACCGCGACGCTACCAAACGACGTATTGTCATCGGGGTGAACGTGCGCGATGCTGACATACAGCAAGTGGTACACGGCATACAGGAAACGTTGGAGAAGAACATCCGGTTGAACCCCGGCTATTACTTTTCTTACGGCGGACAGTTCGAGAACCTGCAAAATGCCATCGATACCTTGTTGGTAGTCATACCGATTGCCTTGATGCTGATTCTGCTGTTGTTGTTTTTCGCGTTCAAATCGGTCACTTATACATTGGTAGTGTTCAGTACGGTTCCCTTGTCGCTGATCGGAGGCATTGTGGCACTCTGGCTGCGCGGGCTGCCGTTCAGCATCTCGGCAGGTGTGGGATTCATTGCGCTGTTCGGTGTGGCAGTACTCAACGGCATCCTGATGATCAACCATTTCAAGGAAGTCCGTAAAAGCACCCGTTATCCGGTATGCACTTCACGCATTATCCGCAAGAGTTGTCCCCACCTGCTTCGCCCTGTCTTCCTGACGGGACTGGTCGCTTCGCTCGGATTCGTGCCAATGGCTGTAGCCACTTCTGCCGGTGCCGAAGTACAGCGTCCGTTGGCAACGGTGGTAATTGGAGGCTTGCTTGTCTCTACCGTCCTGACCTTGCTTATCATTCCGGTATTCTACCATATTGTAAATTCAACAGTTATGTTACGACACAGTAAAATGAGGAAATGGCTTGGCTTCGCTTGCCTTGTATTATTGCTGGTAGGAACGTCATTGCCTGTCCGGGCACAGGTAGACACGACAAAAACCGTTACGCTGGAACAAGCCGTAGAAATCGCCTTACAGAATAATCCCCGCTTGCGTATGGCAGACAGTGACATCCGGCGCATCAGGGCTGCCCGTGGAGAATCTGTGGAACTGGGTGCTACTGAGTTCTCTTACTCATGGGGGCAACTGAATGGAATAGAGCGGAAGGACAAGGAATTTGCCGTCACGCAACCGCTCGGTTCGTTGCTGACCCCTTTCTATAAGAACGCTTTGACAGGCAAGCAACTGGCTACCGGTACATTCTATAAGCGGATTGTGGAAAAGGAAGTGAAAGCCGAAGTGAAGCGTGCATGGGCATACTACCTGTATGCGTGGAATCTGAAAAATATGTACAGCGAGCAAAGCCGGCTGGCGGACAAACTGCAAAAGGCGGGAGAACTTCGCTATGAACAAGGAGAAATCACCCTGCTCGAAAAAAGCATGTCCGCCACGCTCGCATCCGATATGCGCAACAGACTTTTCCAAGCGGAAGAAGAACTGAAATTGGCTTCCTCCCGTCTGCAGTGGGTTTGCTACACCGATATGCCGCTCACACCCGCCGACACGGAAATGCAGCTTTATCCCGTCAGCATAGATACTTGCCGGTTGTCAGAAGCCCATTTAGACTATATCCGAAGCCAAGCTGACGAGAAACGGGCGATGCTGAACGTAGAACGTAGCCGCTTTTTTCCTGAACTGTCCATAGGATATGTGCGGCAGAACATCCTGCCCGACAAGGGACTGGACTCGTGGATGGTAGGAGTGTCTTTCCCGTTGTGGTTCCTGCCACAGCGCAGCAAAATCCGGCAAGCGAAATTCGAAGTTGTCAAAGCGCAGACGCAGGCAGAAGCCGAACGCTGGAACTTAGAACAGAAAGTATCGGAACTGCGTGCCGGACTCCGGCGTTACGGCGAAAGCATACGCCACTACACTACGAGCGCGTTGCCCGAAGCCGCCAACTTGATAAAAGCCGCCGACCTGCAGTTCCGCGAAAGTGAAACTGACATCAGCCAGTACGTACAGAGCATGAATGCAGCACTGGAAATCCGGAAAGGCTATATCGAAACCGTCTATCAATATAATATCGAGGCACTTGAATATGAATTGTATCACCAATAAAAAAGACTTGTATAGTAAATCATGAAAAGAATAATCTTCCCGATTGCAGCATTGCTGCTGGCATCCTGCAACCATTCCGAAAAACCGGGCGGGAGCGCGGAAACTCTCTCTGCCCAACTTACAGATACAGCAGTGGAAACTACAGCCGACACATTGCAAATGGACGGTACGACCGGAGCTACAGCCAAAGCCAATCCGGCATCCTTCAACGGTACACTGACCGTTCCTCCACAAAACTTTGTATCGGTCACGCTCTCTATGGGAGGAGTGGTAAGCAAACTGCTTCCGCTTCCCGGAAGCTATGTCCGTAAAGGTACCCTAATCTGTGTATTAGAGAATCCGGATTTCATCATTTTGCAGCAGACTTATTTAGAAAGCCGGGCACAATTAGAGTACTTAGAGACTGAATACCAACGGCAGCAAAAACTTTCTATGGAAGAAGCCGCTTCTCAAAAACGGTTACAGCAGAGCAAGGCCGACTACCTGTCCATGAAAAGCCGTATGCAGGCTGCCGCCGCACAGCTCCGTCTGCTGAATACAGATCCGGAAAGGCTGGCTGTTGAAGGGATTCTGCCGTATATGGAAGTGAAGGCTCCTGCCAGCGGCTATATCAGCAATGTGCAAGCCAACCTCGGCAAGTACATGGAAGCAGGAACGCCTGTTTGCGACATTATCGACAAAGGTAAAATTATGGTACGGCTGACTGCTTACGAAAAAGACTTGGAAACCGTACAGACAGGCGTTCCCATACATTTCCGCGTCAACGGGTTGGGGACAAAAGTCTTCGACGGGAAAATCGTTTCGGTAGGACAACAAGTGGATGATGCCAACCGATCCATCGAACTTTATGCGGAAGTGACTGAAAGCAGCCCGCTCTTCCGTCCCGGCATGTATGTTTCTGCTTGGATTACCGATAAATAACGCAGATTTTGTATCTTTGCCGTACCCTATTGGGAAACCGAAATAACATGAACTTATACGTAGCAAACAAGAAATACGTCCAACTGACAGCCGCCATATCGTTGGCTGTCAGTTTTCTCATCCATTTTCCGGAATTGGTGTCGCTCTCCGGCATACAGGAACAGCGTACCCTGTTTCCAGATATGTCATTGACCGACGTCCTCTTCGAAGTCGGCTATGCGTTTCTTTCCCTTCAGGCTATTTTTGCCATAAATACGGCTGTATTCAGATTTAATTGTGTTGACACCCGCATAACATGGTGGAAGGTAATACTTTCCTTTGTCCTCGCGTGGCTTGCAAGCAGGATGTTCGGCGAAGCATTCGTATACCTGCACCGCCATTTCAATGTTCCCGCCATTGACGCTACCGTGCACCATTACCTACATCCGATACGCGATTTCATGATGGGCATTGTTGTCACCGGGACTTGTTACATCTATTATCTGACCAACCAGCGGCAGGCCGTGCTGTTGCAAAACGGAGAACTGCTTGCGGAAAACGTGCGCAACCAGTATCAGGCACTGAAGAACCAGATGAATCCGCACATGCTGTTCAATTCGCTCAACACTCTTCAGTCATTGGTGCGGGAAAATCCCGAACGGGCACAAGACTATATCTGCCAACTCTCCCGGGTATTGCGCTACACACTGAAGGAAGAAGACTCCCATGCCGTAACACTCCGGGAAGAAATGGAGTTTGTGGAAGCATACATTTTCCTGATGAAAATGCGTTACGAAGACAACCTGAACTTCACAGTAAATGTAGACTCCCGCTGTCCGGAATATGTACTGCCGCCTCTTTCCGTACAGACATTGGTGGAAAACGCCGTGAAGCATAACGAAATCAGCAACCGGAAGCCGCTTGCCATCGAAATCAAGACGGAAAGAGCCGATGATGCGTTTGTCCTCATTGTCGAGAATACTTTACAGCCTCGCCGAACGGTATATTCCGGAACGGGTATCGGGCTTGCCAACCTCGCCAAGCGTTACAAATTGCTGTTCGGCAAGGAAATAAGTATCACGGAAATTGACGGACGATTCCGAGTGTGCATCCCTTTAGTGAAACCTTAAAAAGACAGGCTAATGAATATGAAGGTCCTGATTATAGAAGACGAGAAGGCTGCGGTCCGTAACCTGAAAGCCGTATTGGAAGAAGTAGCTCCCGATATGGAAGTGATTAACGTGCTGGACTGCGTAGGGGAAGCCATCGACTGGTTCCGCACCCACACCATGCCTGATCTGGTGTTTATGGACATACACTTGGCAGACGGGGCGGCATTTGAGATATTCGAGCATACAGACATCACTTGCCCGATAATATTCACCACGGCATACGATGAATATGCGCTGAAGGCTTTTAAGGTAAACAGCATCGCCTATTTGCTCAAACCCATCGGAGAGAAGGAAATGCGTGCCGCGCTTGACAAGCTGAAGCAGCTTTGTCTGAAACATCCGGACGAACCGGACATCAGAGCATTAATGCGCACCTTGGAGCAAGAAAAGAATTACAAGACGCATATCTTAGTGCCGGTCAAAGGCGACAGGTTGCTCCCGCTTGCGGTGCACTCCGTTGCCTGCTTTTACATTGCCGATGGCATTGTGAAGGCAGTCACAATGCAAGGAAAGACATACGTCATCAACCAAACGTTGGACGAACTGGCAAACAATGTAGACCCTAAGCGGTTCTTCCGTGCCAACCGCCAAAACCTTATATCCAAGGAAGCGGTGAAAGACATCAACCTTTGGTTCAACAAACGTATCGCCGTCAATCTGTGCATCTCCACTCCCGAAAAGATTATAGTCAGCAAGAACCGGGCAGGAGAATTCAAAGAATGGCTCACGGGGAACCGTTAACCAAACAGACTTTTTTCTCCCATAACGTGTGGTGTGTTCAATATAAGACATGGTAGCATTTACAAACGATTATGGAGTAGTATTCGGCCCAAAAGAGGTATTGGCTTTCAGGAAACCTTGGAACGGTGGCAGATGCGTGTATCTTGACAGCGACGCCTATTGGTTTCCCGACCGTCCCGACCAGTTGACCCTCCTAAGCAAGAAAGGGGCGGAATGACAATGACAAGAGAGTGTGTCAAAACTCAATTTTTGAAGCTATGAACTTAGAATTTGAAATTTGAGTACCCTCAAAGGCTAAAAAAGGGTCGTATCATTACTCAATACAGAGCTTAATACGACCGTTTTAAAATGTCATAGTTACAATCTATAACTTTTCGGAGGGGACATTTTAGTTTTGACACACCCCCTCATTTCCCCTACATGAAATCCCACGCTCTATTTTAATCGGTCTGCCCGGTTGTCGCTCACGCACTCTATTCGTGCGGCGATTTCCTTTTCTATCGTTCCTATCCATTCCTCTCCGACACCGGCCTCCCGGCCGTATTCCGGGTAATGCGAGACGATACCTATGGCCTTTTCTATGAACGGCTCTGCGGCCTTTATACCATACCGGCGGGCTACTTCCAGCAAATCCTCCGCAGTAATGCCCTCCGTCTTGTTGTTGACTGTCATGCTGTGGCGGTTGACGTAATACGGTGCGTCCGGATCGACCGAGAACGTGTAGTCATAGGCCGGAGCAACGTGCCAATGCCCGTCGTCGTCCATCAGGAAGCTGAAATTCTTGTTATGGTCATCGACGTTCCCGCCCAGAACGTTCAGCACCATCGAGCGGAACAGTTGCCGGAGTTCCCCCGGCGGCACGCCGATACGGCAGGCCGTGTCGAACAGGGCTTCGTAAGAATCCGCCGAGGGGTTCATGGCCGCCAACGTCTGGATATGCACCTTCTTGCCGTCCCGGCGGTCGAAACGCTCGGTCAAGAAATGTGCCACATGGTCGCCTTCGAGCAGACGGCTCGGCATCATCTGAAGCCCGGCATCCACGGCCATCAGGTAATAGCTGTACTCGATACGTGTCGTCGGCATTTTCTGGTGTTCGTCGAACTTGACGATCATCGGCGTGTAGCCCGGATAAGGGGTTTCCACCTGTCCAGAGTAACATTGTCCTTCCTCGAAATTGACATTGACCACCGCCTTGGGCCGCCGTCCTCCTGCGGACGTTCCTACCTTGAACAGGCTCTCGACCATCAGGTTGCCCGACATCGGGACGTTGAACCGTCCGGCTTCCTCGAAAGCCTGCCGGGCCAGTTGGTAAAGATCGGCAATCTCCACCTTGAACGGCGTCTCCAGTTCTTCGGCAGTGGGCGGGACGAACTCCAACGCCCCCATGCCGCGCCGTCCGATATAGGCGAGACGGTCGAGGGCGGACAAGTCCCTCATGCGGATATGATGCACTTTGGCCCACTCGTTGAACACGGTATTTCCCCAGTGGTCGGGCAGCGAGTCGGCGATGAATGACGGCAGACCGCCGAAAAGCCGCTCTTCATCGGGATAGACCGGCAGGCCGCGCTGTGCGGCAA
>ERZ1027074.682-NODE-682-length-13679-cov-4.977173_pt1 | contig 13679 bp, 17 predicted proteins | sample MGYA00519417_ERZ1027074 | MGnify/ENA primary metagenome ERZ1027074 (study PRJEB26926, sample SAMN06164770) | human gut metagenome | biome: ENVO:00009003; feature: ENVO:2100002; material: ENVO:00002003 | host: Homo sapiens | place: USA | collected 2012 ...
ATCTACACTCGACTAGTCGTCGGCAGCGTCAGATGTGTATAAGAGACAGGATTTGCTCAATCAATTAGAACAAAAAGGTTTGGATGGAGAGCATTATAAAAACTTGGTTGATGATTATATTTTCTTGTATAAGCAAAAAGAAAAATGCCAAAAGGATATTGATGAAAATGGTGTGATTATAGATTACACGAATTCTTATGGAAAGAAATCACGAAAGAAAAATGAATCATGTGATATGATTTTAAAAACAAATAATCAGATGATTAAGATTCTTGAGTTCTTAAAAATAAATCCAGATGAAAATATAGACGGAAGTGATAACGATGAGTTGTAGACTTCCTTTTTTTGTCGAAAATTATTTTCAATTCATGGATGAAAACATTGATTGCTTTTGTGACGATCAATTCAAATTAAGAGAACTCATCATGAGAAGTTTTGAAAATGATGACATCTATGTTGATGAAGAACAGGCTAGAAAATATTTTTCTCTTGCAAGGTATCTCGATTTCAAAACAATGGAATGGCAGGAATTTATATTAGGACTACATCTTTGCGTCTACTGGAGAAAAACAAATCTTCCAAGATGGAGTGATTTGATATGCTACATGGGTAGAGGAAATGGTAAGGACGGAACAATTTCACTTGAAACAATGGACTTGATAAGTCCATATAATCCAATAAGAGAGTACGATGTAGACATATGTGCAAATAATGAGTTACAGGCAAAAAGACCTGTACGTGATCTTGTCAATTCATTTGAAAACAACAAAGCTAAATTGAAGAAATTCTTCTATTGGACGCAGGAAAGTATTCGTGGCTTGAAAAATAATTCATATGCTTTGGGTCATACAAATAACGCTAAAGGAAAAGATGGATTAAGAAGTGGATGCGTTATTTTTAACGAGTATCATGCTTATGAAAACTACGATAACATAAATGTCTTTACTACTGGCCTTGGAAAAAAGCCACATCCAAGACGTTCTATATATACGACTAATGGAAACGTAATAGATGGTCCATTGGATGAGTTACTTAAAAAATGCGATGATATTCTTAATGGCGAGATTGAAGATGATGGAGTTCTTCCGTTTATATGTAGAATTACAAATAAAGAAGATATAGATGATGAGGTGAAGTGGTATCATGCGAACCCCTCGCTTTTTTATATGCCAAATCTCTTGAATGAAATTCGTAAAGAATATAAGGAATGGAAGGAAAATCCAGCAAGACTTCCTGACTTTGCTACAAAAAGAATGAATTTCAGAGATACTAAAAATGAATTAGCTGTAGCAAGCTGGGAAAATATCGAAAAGACAAAGAAAGAATATGATGGTTCTCTAAAAAAACGTGAATGTGTATGTGGAATTGACTTTTCCAAGACAACAGACTGGGCATCTGTAAATCTTCACTTTAAGGATGAAGAAAAACGCATTGATATAAATCATGCGTGGATTTGTATGAAAAATCCTGAAATAGGAAGATTGAAGTGTCCTTATGAAGATTGGGCTGACAAAGGACTTATAGATTTGGAGTATGGTGTTGAAATAGCACCGGAAACAATCGTTGGATATATCGCCGAACAAAGTCGAATGTATAGAATACGTGCGATTTACATTGATTCTTATAGATACACGATCTTAAGAGAATGTCTTGAAAGAATAGGATATTCTACTGAAAGAAAAAATGTTTTTCTTGTAAGACCAAGTGACATCATGAAAGTATATCCTGTTATAGATAGATGTTTTGCCAATGGATATTTTCATTGGGGAGAACAGCCCCATTTAAGGTGGGCAACTAATAATGCAAAACTGATTAGAGCAAAACGTTCTAAATTAACGGATAGTGATGTTGATATTGGAAATTTCTTGATTGGTAAGATTGAGCCAAAATCAAGAAAGACAGATCCATTCATGGCGTTGGTACATAGTATGGTCGGTGAAGATAATTTGAAATCTAAACCTAAGTCCAGTGCAAATATAAGAACTAGACCAGGGGTGCGAGTATATTGAAAGGTGGTGAATAAATGAAGATTGTAGAATGGTTTAGAGTAAATTTTCTAGGCGAAGAAAAAGAAGATAAAAAAGTTGATTATAAGTTTGTTTGCCAGAAACTAGCAAGTGAAATCATGATAAGGGAACTTGCCTTTAATATGGTTGTCAATAAGATTTCAAGCGCCTTATCCAAGTGTAAGGTAAATGTATATTACAATGGCAAGAGAGCCAAAGATGAGGAATGGTATAGATGGAATATTCAGCCAAATATTAATCAAAGCGCCAATCAATTTTGGAGCAAACTTATTTACTACCTTTACAATTACAATGAGGCTTTAGTCATTACTAGAGGTAATGAGTTATATGTTGCAGATAGTTATGTTAAAAATGAAGATTACGCTTTTTTCGAGCATACATTTACAGGTGTAACGATAAATGGTTATGCCTTAAACAAGACCTACAGAATGAGTGAGGTCTTTTATTTTGAGCTTAATAATCGCAATATAAGAAATTATTTAAACGGAACATTGCAATTGTACAGTGAATTAATAAATGCTGCATATTCAAGTTATTTGGTGGCGAATGGAAACAAGGGTGTTTTGAAGATAGACCAATTCGCAGAAAATTCAGAAGATTTCACAGAACAGTTCAATCAATTGCTCAATGAAGATTTCAAGACCTTCTTTTCTAATGCCAACGCAGTGTTACCTTTGTACGAAGGTTTTGAATATAGCCAGTTAGATAATAAAGGCACACAAAGTACTACAAGAGATTTTAAGGCATTGTTAGATGATGTTATTTCAATTACAGCCAATGCGTTTAATGTTCCATCTTCTATTGCCAATGGAACTGTACAGGATACATCGAAAGCAATTGATGAATTTTTAACATTTTGTATTGATCCACTCATTGAAATGCTGACAGATGAAATGAATAGAAAATCATTCAGCCCGTATCAGATAATTAATGGTTATTATTTCAAATTCAATACATTAGCCATTAAACATATTGATATTTTAGATATTGCAAATGCGATTGATAAATTATTGTCTAGTGGATTCACATGTATAAATGATTTAAGAATTTTAATTGGATTAGATCCGATTGATGAAGAATGGGCGAATCAGTTCTTTATGACAAAGAACTATGCACCTATAGAAGAATTATTAAACGCATTGAAAGGAGGTGATGAAACATGAAAAAGTTCTATCAATTGACATCACAAGATAAACAGAATGCTGAATTGTATATTTATGGCGACATCACCTCTTATAAATGGTTTGAGGATGATGTTGTAGCTTATGATCTAGCAAAGGAATTAATTGATTTAAATGGAAAGAATTTAAAAGTACGAATTAATTCTTATGGTGGCGAAGTGGCACAAGGCTTGGCTATTTATAATCTTCTAAAAGATTACAAGGGGCATGTAACAACTGTGTGTGATGGTGTAGCATGTAGTGCTGCAAGTGTTATCTTCATGGCAGGTACTCAAAGACTTATGCCACGCTCAAGTCTGTTATTCATTCATAACGCATGGACGTATGCAAGTGGAAATGCAGAGAAACTTAGAAAACAAGCAGAGGAATTAGAAAAAATCACTCAACCATCCGTAGAAATTTACAAGAGCGTATCTTCATTAGATGAGAGCGAAATCAAAAAGATGATGGATGAGGAGACGTGGATCACTGCTGATGAAGCGATGAGTTATGGATTTGCCACTCAAGTCGTAGAAGATAATCCACAGCAATCTATGAAAGATGATATGATTTCTAGATTAGTTCACCAAAACAAAAAATTAGAAAAACAATTAAATGAAAAAGCTAATGAGCCAACACAGAAAAAGGGTTGGTTTTTTTAATGCAAAAAAGGGGGAATGAAAATGACATTAGCTGTTTTAAACCAAGACAAAACAAGAATCTATAACAAAATGATTGAAGCTATGCATAATCAGGATGCAGAGGCTTTTAAGAATGCGTTTGAAGAAAATGCACAATTAATCCAAAATGAAGTATTGGAAAAAGCTAAAGAATTAGCAAACGTCCAAGACCAAAAGATTTTGGAAAAACGTGGAGTTAGACAATTAACAAGCGAAGAAAAAAGATACTATGAAAAATTCATTGAAGCTTCAAAAAGCAAAGATTTCAAACAAGCATTAACTAATCCTGATTTAGTAATGCCTGAAACTGTGTTAGATGCGGTGTTTGATGATTTACAGACAAATCATCCATTATTGAGTCATATTTCTTTTACTAACACTCGTGGTGCAATCAAATTTTTATTAAGTGAAAATGGTTTCCAAAAAGCTGTATGGGGTAAATTATGCGCAACAATCACAGAAGAAATTGATGCAGAATTCACAGTTATCGACATGACATTAATGAAATTATCTGCATACATTCCTGTATGTATTGAAATGTTAGATTTAGGACCTGTTTGGCTAGATAATTATGTTCGACAATGCTTATATGAAGCATTAGCGAATGGTCTAGAAGATGGTATCATTAACAACTTAAATACAACAACAGGACCGGTTGGAATGATTGCTGATATGACTACAGGAACCGGAGGAGTAGGAAAAGCAACATTCACTGCCAAAAATGCTACAAAATTAAATAATTTGAAACCTGCTACATTAGGGGTTGAATTGGCGAAATTAGCAAAAGATTCAGCAGGAAAAACTCGTGCAATTCGTGATGTAGTATTGATTGTCAATCCTGTTGACTATTTAACAAAGGTATTCCCAGCTACGACTATTCTTAGTGGTAATGGAACATACCAAAACAATGTTTTGCCTTATCCGATGACAGTTATCCAAAGCGCCGCAGTTGCAACAGGTAAAGCAGTTTTAGGTTTAGGATATAAATACTTTATGGGTATTGGAATGGACTCAAGCGCAGGACGTATTGAATATTCAGACGAATATAAATGGCTTGAAGAGTTAAGAATGTACAAAATTAAATTGTATGCTAACGGAATGCCTATGGACAATAATGCATTCCAATATTTAGATATCAGTACATTAGAACCTGCTACAATTGCGGTAACTGTAGAAAATACAGTAACTACAGAAGTCGAAGGAACTGTTACAACGACTACAGCAGGTGGTTAATAAGGGAGGTGGCATAGATGCCTGCTTTATTAGATTTAGTTAAACAGTATCTTGATATTACATGGACGGATACTGCTACAGAAAAAAAGTTAAACTTAATGATCAACAATGCCATTGCTGATTTGGATGAAAAATCAGGAATGAAAAATGATTACACGCAATCAGGGAGGGCTCAGACCCTCCTTTTAACTCGTGTGATGTATGAATGGAGCAATGCTTTAGACGACTTCTATGTAAACTATAAAAGTGAAATTGTGGCTTTTATTAATAAGGCGAGGGTGCTAAATGCTAAAAGCGAAACGAATGAGTGAAAGCGAAACATTTAATGATGGTACGTTGAATGTATTAGAAGCAACGGACGGAATAATCGAAAGTAATCTGTTTGAAAATATCCATTGTGGATTCAAGACGTTTGGCGTGAAAAGATTTTTTAGTGCACAGGAAGCAGGAAGCGAAATTGAAAAGATGATTGTTGTGCCATTCAATGATGAAATCAAGAGAGATAACTTAATTGAACTCACAGATTTTAGAACGCACACAACATCTATTTATGAAATTGTTATGCTCCAGATTCTTTATGACAGTGCACCAAAATCTTTGCAACTATCTTTAAGAAAGACGACGATTAATTATGTTGACAACAGATCAAATAATTAAATTGCTTGAAGATTATGATGTTCAGTGTGCTTTCAATCATTTCAATGAACCGGTCACACCACCTTATATGGTTTACAATATTTCATCAACCGATAACTTCAATGCCGACAATTGTGTATATCATCAAATTGATACTTTAGAAATAGAACTTTATTCTCGTGTAAATCCGTTAGAAGAAGAACGAAAATTGGAGAAGTATCTTACAGATAATGGAGTTCTGTGGGATAAATCAAGCGATACATGGATAGATGAGGATAAGGTCATGATGAGCGTGTACGAAATTGGCTAGAAAAGTAAAGTTAAATGAACTTGACAAAGCAATAAATGAAATATTGATGGGATACAGTGATGAAGTTATAAGTGATACCAAAGACGGAGTTGATGAAGTAACGCAAGAAGCGTTATCCATTGTTAAGTCAAATGCTCCAGTTGAAGAAAAATCAAAGAGAAAAGGGAAATATAAAAGATCATTAAAGAAAAAAACAGTATATGAAAGCGTGACCGAAAAAAGAAATGTAATCTATGCGGGTGAATACCAATTAGCTCATCTTCTTGAAAAAGGCCATGCAAAGGTAAATGGAGGAAGAACAAAAGCACAACCTCATTTTCAATATGGAAATGAGGTTGTGCTAGATGAACTTCCAAAAAAAATAAAGAAAAAGATAGGAGGAAAATAAAATGCCAGAAACAAATAAGGTAAGATATGGTCTTTCAAATGTCCATGTTGGAACTGTCACAATGGGTGATGGAACACCTACATTCAGTGCTCCAAAAGCATATCCAGGAGCAGTAAATATGACATTGGATGCAGAGGGAGAACAGTCTATTTTCTATGCTGATAACATCGCATATTATGTAACCAATTCAAACAATGGTTATACAGGAGAATTGGAAATGGCATATTTGTATGATTGGTTCGAAACTGAATACTTAGGTAATAAAGAATCTCAAGAAGGAATGATTGTTGAAACAAGCGACGTTCCTACTCAAATGGCTTATATCATGTTCCAATTTGAAGGCGATGTTAATGCAACAAAATACATTATTTACAACGCAACATTCTCAAGACCATCATTAGAAGGTTCTACTCAGGAAGATACAACTGAACCAAACACGACAACTATTCCATTCACGTCTGTTCCACTTGTTACAGAATTTGGAAAAATTGTTCGTGCTAAAGTCCCATCTACTGCATCAAACTATGCAACATTCTTTAAAACTGCACCGACAGTTCCAACAGCTAAATCAGAATAGGAGATTGAAATATGTATAAAGTAATTACAATCGAAAATAAAAAAATTCCAATGATTACAAATGGATCTATTCTTATAGATTATAGAAAATTTTTCAATTCTGATATGTTAGGGGATTATCTTCAATTAAGCCATTCTCTAAAAAACAATGATTTTGAAAAATTCGATTCATTGGCAGTTGCGAGAATGATGTGGGTTTGCGCTTATCAAGCTAACAATAAAATACAAGAATTTGAGGATTGGTTAAAGAGTTTTAACAATCCTTTTTCTTTTTATGAACATTTAGATGATTTTATAAAAATGATGGAAAGTGGATTGAAAACAAACGTAAAACCAAAAAAGTATCAAAAGGGGAAGAAGAAGTAACTTACGAATCGCTTCTTCTTTCTGCTTTTAGAGTAGGACTTACATTAAATGATTTAAAAGAATTAGAAATTGGAATGATTATGGACATTATATTTACGTTTATTAATTCAATGGAAGAAAATGGCAAAGAAACAAAAGTAAGAAATGCAACACAAGCAGATTTTGATAGATTCTAAGGAGGTGAGGGAATGGCAAAAAGTAAAATAGCAGGATTGACAATTGAAATCGGTGGAGATACCACAGAACTTTCAAAAGCGTTAAAACAGCCAAATAGCGAAGCAATAGATTTGCAGAGTAAATTGAAAGCTATTGATCAGGCGCTTAAATTCGACCCGAACAACACTGAATTGCTAGAGCAAAAGTTTAGATTATTAGGTCAAGCTATAGATACCAATGAGCAAAAATTGCAGATGTTGAAAACTGCACAGGAACAATTTAAGGCAAGTGGAAAAGATATAGATAGCTCTGAATATATAGAATTGCAACGTCAGATTGCTTTAACAACTAATAAAGTTGATCAACTGCGAAAACAAAAAGTAGACATGATGGTTGATACATCGGAAATCAAGGATGCAAATCGTGCGCTTGACGACATGGAAAAGAACATGGACGATGTGGAAAAATCATCATCTACTTTTAGAGATGCATTAAAAGGTGCAATAGTTGGTTCTGGCGTGGTTGAAGGTGTCAAAGGATTAGTAAGCTCATTATCAGATATGGCGGAAGAATCCAAAGAAAACATTAAGATTATGTCGTCTTTGGAAACATCTTCAAAATTAGCCGGATATTCAGCAAGTGAAACATCTAAAACGTATAAACAGTTATATGGAGTTCTTGGTGATAATCAAACAGCAGCGACAACCACTGCCAATCTACAAGCCTTAGGATTAGAACAGGATAAACTTCGCCAGATAACAGAGGGGGCAATTGGTGCTTGGGCTAAGTATGGAGATTCAATTCCAATAGATGGTCTGGCAGAAAGCATCAATGAAACCGTTAAGACTGCAACAGTCACAGGAAACTTTGCTGATGTATTGAACTGGGCAGGCACGAATGAAGATGATTTTAATGCTAAATTGCAAAAAGCCAACAGTACAAGTGAAAGAGCAAATATCGTTTTACAGGAACTCACTAAACAGGGGCTGATAAAAAGTGCTGATGCATGGAGAGAAAATGCAGGGGCACTTGTAGATGCAAATGAGGCACAAGCTGAATTTGAACAAGCTACATCGCAGCTTAGTCAAGTTGTTCTTCCTATTACATCAAAAATTCAAAGTGGATTAGCAAATATGCTAAAACCTCTTGCTGATTTAATTACAGGAAATATTTCATTTGAACAATTTTCTGCACAAATATCAAATGGATTAATGTCTATCATGACATCAATTACAACATTAGCACCACAATTTATCCAAAAAGGCTTGGAAATATTAACTAATATATCTTTAGGATTTGCACAGGGTTTTCCTGTGTTTTTGTCTAATGTTTTAACTCTAATTCAAAATTTTGGAAATTATTTAACTCAAAATGCACCGACAATTATTCAAAAAGGATTTGAGATATTATCCAATCTCGTGCAAGGTATCATTAATGCGTTGCCAGTTTTAATTTCTCAAGTTCCACAAATAATAACGACATTTGCAAACGTTATTAACGATAATTTTCCAATTATTTTGATGAAAGGAGCAGAGTTGTTATGGCAATTGATTACAGGGATTTTATCTGCAATTCCAGATTTGATAGCAAATATACCACAGATAATTCAGGCAATATGGTCTACGATTTTAGCGTATAATTGGTTAAATCTCGGTAAGCAAATTATTACATTTTTTGGTAATGGAATTAAATCTATGGTAACATCCGTAGGATCAAATGCAAAATCCATTTTTAACTCTGTCGTGAACACACTTAAATCATTGCCGGGCAGCTTAAAAAATTTAGCTAAAAATATGATGAATGGATTCTTGAGTGCAATAAAAGGAGCTATTGGAAGTGTCAAATCCGCTGCAAAATCAGTGTTCAATGCTATTTGGAATGGACTGAAATCGCTGCCTTCTAAAGTTGTTTCTATTGGTAAAGATTTGGTTCGTGGTATATGGAATGGTATTGGAGATATGACAGGGTGGATAATTGATAAAATCGGTGGATTTGCTGATTCTGTTGTGGATAGCATTTGCTCATTCTTTGGAATCGCATCTCCTTCAAAGGTCATGAAAAAACTTGTTGGTAAGAACATTGCTGCCGGTATCGGCGTAGGTATTGAAGATAATGAAAACTTAGTATTGAATCCATTAAGACAATTAGAAAAAGAAATGACATCGTCATTCAATCCAAATGTTGCCGCATCTGTGACACAGGCATTGAATTACAATGGAACAATAACAGTTGAAAGCCCAATACAAGTAGACTTAGATGGAAAACCAATCTATAACAATGTTGTTCGTAGAATTACCAAAAATCAAGGTAATAGAATGGCTTTTCAGGGGGTGTAGAAGATGTACTATTTTATGCTAGATGAAGAAAGCAGTGTAAGACATAATTTTGTTGTCACAAAGCGCCCAGATATTCCATCTGTAAAATACAATTATAAAGAGTACGATATTCCTGGGCGAGATGGTAAGCTATATGAAAATCTTGGAACTGTAGATGACATTGTAATAGATATTGAATGCAATTATATATCCAATCCAAACTTGTGGCATTCACGTTGGAGAGAAATAAAGAAATGGCTTTTGAAAAAACATGATTTTCTTTCGTTTAGCGATGATATGGAATATTGCTATCGAATCAAAAAAATAGAATTAGGAACGAATGAAAGAGAAGTCATTGTAAGTGGTTCTTTCACAGTTACATTCACTTTAGAGGGTTATACATATTTGAAATCAGGGCAGATTGAATATCTTTATTCAACTGTCCTTTTCAATTCATATATAAAAACTATGCCTAAATATATCATTACAGGCGAGGGAGTTTGTACTCTTACAGTAAATGGAACAGAATGCGCATGTAATGTAGGTCAAAATCTTATCATAGACACGTATTTAAGATTATCTTATAGAAAAGACGGAACATTGCAAAACACCTCTATAAATGCAAATTATGAAGATTTAATGCTATTAGAGGGTGACAATGATATAAGTATTACAAATGGCTTTGATTTGAAGATAGTGCCAAACTGGAGGTGCTTATAAATGATACAACTTTATAAAAGTACAAATACAAATTATGAAATGAATGGGGATTATACATTATCCCCATTATCATGTGAATTTGAATGTAATTTAAATGACGCATGGATATTGAGTATAGAAAATCCAATTGATCAATCATTGGATGATTTCACTATAGGAGCGGTTATAGGAGCTCCTACACCTTATGGCGATAAGCAGTTGTTTAGAATTTATGACGTTACAAAAGATGATAACGGAATAATCGCAAGTGCTTTTCCTATATTTTTAGATGCTAGAAACGATTGCTTTTTGTGGGATGTAAGACCTAGCAATGTTACAGGTCAAACAGCATTGAATCAAATGATCACAAATAAAAAATATAGTGCAAGTTCCAATATCACAAAAACGTCCACAGCTTATTATATTCAAAAGAATCTAATTGAAGCATTAAATGGAGATGATGATAATGCTTTCTTAAAACGCTGGGGTGGAGAAGTCGCTTATAATAATTATAAGATTATCGTCAATGATAGAATTGGAAGCGATAACGGATTAAAGGTTGAATTTGGATTCAATCTTCTAGGCGTAGAAGAACAGATAAACAATGAAGATATAGTCACAAGAATTATTCCAAAGGCTTACAATGGTTATATTTTACCAAACAATGAAACAGTTGATAGTCCATTAATCAACAATTACCCTATTGTATATACAAGAGTCATTGAATACCAAGACATTAAACTAATAGATGATGCACAGGAAGATGATGTTGAAAATGGCATAACTGTATGTAATACATTGGAAGAACTTTATGCAGCATTAAGAACTCGTGCTAAAGAAGAATTTGAAAATGGAATTGACTTACCACAGATTACGTATAATGTGGATATGGTCGATTTATCTAAAACGGACTTATATAAAGACTATAAAGATTTATTAAAAGTTAATCTCGGTGATACAGTACATGTAAAGCATAGGAAGTTAGGAATTGAAACATCGGCAAGGGTTATATCAATGACATATGATTGTATTACCAAAAAGGTCGAAAGTCTTGTGCTTGGTGATTATGAAGCGAACTATTTCAATGACGTTTCTTCCATTACTCATTCAGCAAGTCAAGTTATAAATACATCTAACAATACCCTTATGGCGGATAAGATAGCTGGAATTATTAATCTTCTTAATACATCTTTAAGAGCTCAAAAAGACATTGCACAAAAGCAGGATGTAAGAGCGATTCTGTTTGAAGATTTAGATAAAAGCAGTCCAACATTTGGTGCTTTGTGCATTGGTACACAGGGAATACAGATTGCAAAACAACGCAACGCCACAGATACAGACTGGCAATGGGGGACTGCTATAGATTTCCAAAGCATCAATGCGGATTATGTAATTACGGGTATTCTGACTGATAGACAAGGCAATTTCTATCTCGATATGAATACTGGTGATTTGAGAATGAAAAATGGTACATTTGTAGGAAATATTACAGGTGGTTCTATTAAGATTGGAAGTAATTTTACTGTTGATTCAAATGGGAATTTGGTGGCAAAAAATGCTAATTTCCAAGGAAGTGTTAGTGGAAGTAGTATATCTGGAACAAACATTACAGGTGGAAATATAAATGGTGCAAATATTAAGTCCAATACTGGAAAGATAGCTGGATGGAATCTTGGAGAAGGTGGCTTGAAAAATGATGAGGGAGCTTCTATTAGTAAAGATGGAATAACGAATATATATACATGGGGAGATACAGCAGTAATGAGAATGATAATTACGGGAGAATTAAATCCAAACAGTGACATGGTAAAGCACTATGATTTTAATGGTGACGGGCAAGTAACGTCTGCTGATTATGTAACATTAGTAAACCGTTTAAGAGCATTAGGATAAAAAAGAAGGTGATTAAATGCTAACGATAACAAGAAAAGATTTATTATTAACAATTAATGACAATGTCATACCTGCAATGGGTTCAAGTGACGTTCCTGTTAAATTTGTGAACGATACAGAAACATATGTAGGATTTTTGATTGAGCCACGTGCAGGATATTATGTAAATGGATTCCCTAAGTCAACTGTATGCGAATACGATACTTCCAGCAATATAATTAAAATTCCAGCTGAGGCTTTTAAAAATAAGGGAATATTGGTTATTGCAATCGCTTTGATAGATAATGATGATTCAAATCACATTGAAGTTACAAAAGAATTGGCGTTAGAAGTTACCCCAGCACCTAATGGAACTGTCATACTTCCGGCAACAGACACATGGCAGACAGCGGTTAAGAATCTTGTAGAACAGTTATATAATCAGGATTATAAACCATTGTATGATCAAGCGTTAGAAGATATTAATGAAGCTGTTGAAACAGCCAATACCGCTTCTGATAATGCCAATTTAGCAAGCCAAAATGTTCAAACTGCTTATGAAAATTTAGGAGATTACAAAGTTGAAAATGGAGTAATGTACTTCAAAAAGGCAGACGGAACGTGGAATGAAACAGGAGTGACATTAGCGGGGCAGACGACAGTTAAGAAAGATGAAGTTGTTTTGACTGAATTAGATTTAAATACAGAAAGAACAGCAACTCCAACAATTGTAAAGGTACAGTTAAAAGACACGAGTGGAAACACATTCTATGTCGAAACGTCTGCGGATAATGTATATTTGAAAGGAACAGATGGTTCTGAAATATCGCAACAAAATTTAAACGATAAAATTGGGCAACTGATTAATTTGGTTGCATTTTATAGTGCTAGTCCTGTTTCTGTGTTAACGGACTTGAAAAAATATATTACAACAATTTCTTAGAAAGGCAGGAAAAATATGATGAAAAAATTAGTCGGTGGGGGTACAAAATCTAGTATCAAATCTAGTGCTTGTATCTCTTCAAAACAAATTTTACGCGGAGAGGGGTTGCTTTTTAGCAATTCTCCTAGAAAAGAAAGTAGGTGTCATCTATTAGATAGAGAACACCGTGATGATTATTGAAAACGGTCTATGAAAAGAATGGAAACACTGTTAATGTGTTGCAGGATAGTGATTTAGAATACGGAAATAACGAAAATGGGCAATATATTAAGCTGTCTCTTATACACATCTGACGCTGCCGACGACTAGTCGAGTGTA
>ERZ1027074.694-NODE-694-length-13544-cov-8.884869_pt1 | contig 13544 bp, 7 predicted proteins | sample MGYA00519417_ERZ1027074 | MGnify/ENA primary metagenome ERZ1027074 (study PRJEB26926, sample SAMN06164770) | human gut metagenome | biome: ENVO:00009003; feature: ENVO:2100002; material: ENVO:00002003 | host: Homo sapiens | place: USA | collected 2012 ...
AGTTGGTAGAGCAAAGGACTGAAAATCCTTGTGTCCCCGGTTCGATTCCTGGTGGTACCACAAAAACAAAAAGCAGCAGAGCCTTGATCCCTAAACGGAATCAAGGCTTTTTCTTGCCCCCCCCCTCCTGACGGATACGACAGTTGTGAAGATTGGCCGGATGCGGAGATCCCTTTCCGGCCCGATTTTGTCCACTCCTTCGGGCTGTCGGTGTGAACGGGCGCCTGCCGGTACGAAAAAGGGCGGGCTCCGATTTGGGGCCCGCCCGACGGTTCACTGTTTCTTCAATGTAGGCAATGCTCCGGTGAGTTCGTAACGCCACTCTGAACCGGCACTCTGCAAGGCGGTGTTCATGGCATCAACGGCGTTCTGCCAGGTAACGGTCGTGCCGTCCACCTTCGTGGCTCCCTCAGTGCTGCCGTTGCCGATACCTCTTTCGAGGTTGTTGCTCCAGTAACAGCCAGTCATGGAGACGGAGCTGTATCCCGTCACGCCGCCGACATTCATGTTTCCGGAGACTTCGCCCGCAGCATGGTAGCAGCCAGTCACGGTGCCGTTGTAGTTGCGTCCCGCCACACCGCCGACATCGCTGTGTCCGGAGACATCGCCCGTGGCGTAGCAGCCGGTCACGGTACCGCTGTTGAATCCCACCACGCCGCCGACGTTGAAGCTATTCCCCTTGACGGTGCCCGAGACGGTGCAGCCGATCATGGAACCAAAGTTCACTCCCACCACGCCGCCGACATAGTAGCTGCCGTTAATTTTCGCCCCTGCAAGCGTCAGGTTCTGCACCTTGCCGCCGAGACAGCCAATCAGTCCTACACACCACTGATTCGGAAGGTTGATGGTCAGCCCCGTAATGGTATGTCCGTCACCGTCGAAGGTGCCGGTGTATGGGTTATATGGGTCGTAGTCTGTGCCCATCGGTGTCCAGTTGCTTTCGCCGTCGGCCACCGCAGGCAGGGTGATGTCGGCGGTAAGGGTGCAGTTCAGTGTCATATCTTTCTGTACGGCTTCGTTCCATGCCAGCAGGCCGTTGGCATTGTAAACCGTATAGGTCTTTCCGTCCTCCGACACGGTGTAGCCCGGGTCTTTTGCCGCAGCGAGGGAGACGGTGTAGGTATATTCCTCGCCCGCTTTCCATTCGGCATCGCTCTGCATCTTATAGACGAAGACCTTGCCGTTGGTGAAGGCGCAGGTGATGAAGGCCGTACCCGTTGCCACACTTTGCGGGGCTACGAGGGCGGTGTAGGTGTCGCCGCCCTTGTCATACGGGGCGATTTCGGCCGGGTTGCCGCCCTCGGTGGAGAGACCCGTCAGCCGCACGGACGCCAGCCCCTCGGTGTAGTCCGTCAGGACGACGGTCACCCGTGCCGTGCGGTGGGTGAAGCGGAGCGTGGGGTTGCCGTAGCTCACCGTCTGTTCCTCGGCCACGATGAGGTCGCTGCCCTCGAAGTCCTTCCGGGCACTTTGGTCGGCAGCTACCTTCACGGCAGGCGGGGTTGTCTCGCCAGCGGTGTAGGGCCACCACGCCGTGACGGTGATGTTATCGTGGTTGGTCCAGTAGTGCGGGTCATCGGAGGTCAGCGTGGCGCTGGTGTTGTCGGCGGTGGTGGGCGTCACGTCGTATGCCTTCACCGTGCCGTCCATCAGGACTGCCACGCTCTGCACGCCCTCCCAGTTCCCGTCCACGGGGGCACGGGTGCCGGCGGCGGCTGTCGCCGCGGGGTTCAGCCCCGTGGCGGTGAAGACGATGGGTGTGCCTTCCGCCCCTTCCGGCAGGAAGCCCGCTTCGTCCTGCGTGCAGGCGGCAAGGGCGAGCAGCAGGGCGAGGGCTGCGGATATATGAATGGTTGTTCGTTTCATGATGCGTGTTGTTTAGAGATTATTCTTCCTTCTTTAGTGTGGGCAGTTCTCCGGTGAGTTCGTAACGCCACTCTGAACCGGCACTCTGCAAGGCGCTGTTCATGGCATCAACGGCATCTGCCCAGGTAACATCTGTGCCGTCCACTTTTGTGGCTTGACCGCTGCCATTGTCGTATCCGATACCGGGATCAGGACTGTCGTTCCAGTAGCAGGCGGTCACACTACCGACGCCGCCGTTGTATCCCGCCACGCTACCGACCCAGTTGTAAGTTGCCGTGACATTTCCATTGACATGGTAACAGGCGGTCACGGTGCCGTAATAGTTCCATCCTACCACGCCGCCGACATAGTTGATATTTCCCGTGACATCTCCCGTGGCATGGTAGCAGGCGCTCACAGTGCCGAAGTTTTCTCCCACCACACCGCCGGTATATTGGTTGCTGGAAATGTTACCCGAGACAGTGCAGCCGGTCACGGTGCCTTTGTTCTGTCCCACCACACCACCGATACAGCTTTCAGTTCCCGTGATATTTCCAGAGGCGGTGCAGCCGCTCACGGTACCAAAGTTTGTTCCCACTACGCTGCCAACGTAGAAGACACCAGATATATGTACATTTTCCAGCGTCAGGTTCTGCACCTTGCCGTCGGAACCAAGACAACCGAACAGACCCGCATAGTTTTTTTCCGACTGATTGACGGTCAGCCCAGTGATGGTCTTGCCGTTACCGTCGAAGGTACCGTTGTATGAATTGTTTTCGTCTGTGCCTATCGGTGTCCATTCCTTACCCGCCATGTTGATGTCGGCGGAGAGGGTACAATTTATCGATTGGTCTTTTTGTGCAGCTTCGTTCCATGCCATCAGGCCGTCTGCGTTATAGACCGTGTAGGTCTTGGTGGTGGTGTCGTAGTTATAGCCCAAATCCTCGGCTGCGCCTTCTTCGCCGCCGCCGTCAGCCCAGTCACCGATGGTGCAGCCCTCCAGCGTCAAGCCGGTGGCGTTCACCTTGACGGTATATTTATAGCGGTTGCCCTCCTCTAATACGACGTCGTTCTGCGGGCGGAAGTAGAAGGTTCCGCCGCCAAGTTCCACGCGGATGAACGGCTCGCCTTTCGCAACGGTCTGCGGGGCGGTCAGTGCCTCGTAGCTGTTGCCGCTTGCGTGGTAGGTCTGGATGGCGGTCGGGTTTTCGTTATCGGCGGACAGGCTCATGAGGCTCACCGTGGCTCCGGCTACGCTCGTGATGCCTGTGCCGGGCTTCAGTGCGACGGTGATGCGTGCCGTACGGTGGGTAAAGGTGAGCTTCGGTTCGTCAAATTCCACCGTCTGGTCGATGGCGGCGATGAAGTCGCTGTCTGCAAAGGCCTCCTGTGTGCTTTGGTCTTCGGCCACCTTTACGGCAGGCATCCGTGTGATGTCTGTATCGTCGAGGGGCCACCATGCCGATACGGTAATCGGGTCGCGGCTGGTCCAGTAGTGCGGGTTGTTCTCGCTTGAGAGCATGGCGCTCTTGCTGTCGGTAGAAGCCGTCACGGTGTATTCCTTTACCGCGTCGCCCATCTTGAGTGCCACGGTCTGTACGCCCTGCCAGTCGCCGTCCACGGTGGCACGGGTTGATGTGGCTGCCTGCGGAGTTGCCTCTACGGACAGTCCGGTGGCACGGATGACTACGGGATATTCACCTTCGGGCAGACGGTTGTCGTCGGCCTGTTCGTCCTGCGTGCAGGCGGCCAGTGAGAGGGCGAGCGCAGCAAGTGCAAAAAATCTTGTCTTCATTATATCTGTCATTTTTAGTTACAAATCTGCGTTTACTTCCCCATTGTCTATTTCTTTCCAATCTGATATAGAGGCTCCTTGGATTTCCACTTCATCCGGTGTTTCCAGCGTTCCGCCGAGGGTCAGAGGCTCGGTCTTCTTCGCGTTGAACTCTTTGAGAGCTTCCGAGAGGTCGCTCTCCAGCATCGTGGGACGCGGGTTGCCGTCGGCATAGCGGATTTCGCCCGTCAGCAGCTGTTCCGTGCCGGTCACACCCAGCAGCCGCACCGTGGCTTTCCACTTGCCGGCATCGTCACCTTCGGTAATCTTGGTGAAGGGCAGCACGACGTTCGAAGCGGCTCCGTAGGTATCGGTAGCGAAGTCGAGTGTTCCGGCTGCACCCGTCAGATGGGCAACAATCTCCGTGATGCGTCTGGCGGCATCACCAGTAGGTTCGACGACAAGCGTCAATTCGCGTACCTGCTGCTTCATTGCGGCGGTCAGCGGATAGTCCTTGTCTTTCTCGATGCTCACCTGTTTCGTATAGGTGAAGAACCATCCCGGGGCATTGTTCACAAAGGCATCCGTGCCTGCCCGGTTTCCCGTGGCTGCGGCAATGGTGGCGGTGGTACCATTTACCGTGATTCCTTCAGTTGGGTTCCACACCGCAAGGGTGTAGCTGCCCGGAGCAAACAGATGGTCGGGGGCATGGGTGGCGGAAGTCTCCGTACCCGTATAGTCGCCCATGGTGACCGTCCATGTGGCAGGTATGTCGATACCCTCACCGCGGGCCGACCAGTCGGCTGTCACCGCAATCTTCCCGTAGTCGGGATGCGGCGTGTCATAAAGCGTGTCCTTCACGCAGGAAGAGAGCAGCACGGCGGCTGCCATTCCCATCATATTTATATATTGTCTTGCTTTCATATTCTATTCCTCCGTGTTAGAATAACTTCCATACCAATGTCACACCGGCATTGATGGGGCCCCACCAATCTTTTGTTTCGTTGCCGCGGCGTACACGTACACCGTCGATGACTTCATATTTTTCGAAATCGGCATTCAGGTAGCCCAAACCGAGGTTGAAATCAAGAGCCAGTGCCTTGTTCAGCCTCAGCTGATAGCCAGCGGTGATGCCGCCACCCATCAGGTCGCCCTGCTTGCCTGTTTCGGAGAGCTTGTAGTTGAACTGTCCGGCCTTGAACATCGCGCCCAGATACCAGGCTTTCTTCTCACCCATATAGTAACGTACTTCCGGAGCCACTTCCCAGAGTGCATAGCGGTGGTCCTTGTCGCTCCACGTCCATGAAGTCCACGAGCCGTTTACGGCAATGCCCCACGATGGGCAGATGCGCCATTCCACGCCAAGGTCGGGTGTCAGGGTAGCCCAGCGCAGCAGGTTGGCACGCAGGGAGAGATGATAATCAGTTGTGATTTTGGTTTCTGACGGCGTGTCGGCAAGTGTATTTTGTTGAGCGGCTTTCTCAGCTTCTGCCTTTTCAGCGGCAAGTCGGGCTTCTTCCGCTTTACGTTGCTCTTCGGCAAGCCGTTCCTGCTCGGCACGCTTCTCGGCTGCCAGTCGTTCGGCTTCCGCCTTGCGTCGTGCTTCCGCTTCCGCATCCGTCACGGCTGTTTCCTTTACCAGTACCGTCAGGCGCACGATTACAAAATCACCCCCTGTCGCATGATTGTGGGTAATGAAGTTTTCTTCCTTGATTTTCGCGCGTGTAATCAGTTCTGATTTTACTCGATTGGCACGGATCTTCGCTGTTGCAAGGTTCTCGGCTTCACCGCCCAGCGAATTGCAATATCCGTCAACCAATAGCGGCAGTTTGCCGTCAAGAATTGTTGCTTTGTTGTTTTCGATACATTCCAACAGGCGGGCAAGTTCCGTGTCATTGCCATTCCAAGGCACGTAGAACATGTCCTTCTGCGTAACGAACCGGAAGGTGTAGGTCGTGTCTGCTTTCTGCTGCGCAATGACAGGAAAAGTTACCGTCATCAGCCACAGAAACAGGGTGAGAAAAGTGATTTTTCTGCTCATATAAACTTGAATTTATTATCTTTGTCTTCTCCAAAGGTAATAAATGCCATTCAGCGCCCAAAATATTACAAAAACTTTTTCTGTTGAAATACAGCGTTTTATAAAAATTGTCGTTTGAGCACTTTTCAAATTGTCGTTTGAGCACTTTTTTTGTCGAATTAGCACTTTTTTGTCGCTTGAGCACTTTTTGAAAATGAGCTTCTGAGACCTTTTTCATCGGCTTTTTACCACACAAATTATTCCAGATTTGCTTTTTTCCACTTGCCAGGCGTACATCCTTCCTTCTCTGTAAATGATTTGATAAAGTTACTGCGGGAAAGAAAACCGGAAGACTCAGCCAGCTTCTGTATATTGATTTCCGGATGCTCCTTCAGTATGTTTTTCGCATACTCCAACCGGAGACCGGTTATCCATTCGCGGAATGTCATTTTATACGTAGTCTTGATATAAGCGGAAAGATAGGTACGGTTCGTATGAAGTATTTCGGACAGTTCTTTTATGGTAAGTCCCTGCTGGACATAGCCGTCTGTCTTTATCCAGTTGGCCACTTTCTCTATAATTTCTGTATAGGACACTGGAACTTCTTTCTCAGAAACTATTTCAGGTTCTGTTTCCGTATCTGTCAGAAGTTCTTCTTCAGACTGTATATCTTGCTCAAAAGCATTTTCCACCTGTTCATAGAACAGCAGGTAGTTCTGATAGCTGTAGAAAAGATAGCTGTAGAACGGTATTGACGACAAAATCCAGATAAAAACATATTTGTCTGGCAGAAATGTCAGCAATCCGCATCCGACACCGAAGATAACAGCCCAATAAGTGAATATGGAAAGCCATTCGATATATGTACCTATATCATCCGCCTGAGTTTCATTGAAAATCCGAATGGCTCTACGATATGCAATTATGACTCTGCGAGCTAAAACGATTCCAAAAACGACTAACCATACAGCTAAAGCAAATAAAGAGATTTTTTGCATGATTCCGCTTGGCAACAGGAACAACACAACTCCGGAAAGAGTTGAGAATATAATCCATAAAATGATATGTGTCCACACACGCCGTTTGGTAATGTAAAAACGATCAAGCAACATTATCAATGCCGAACTGAACAGAGAATAGCACAGGAAGTATGTGGACATGTTCATCAATATGGCAGAATCCGCATTTTTGAATCGGATACCAAAGAAGAAATGTACCGAATAGTTTGCCGAAAGCAGTAGCATAGCTATACCCATAATCTGTCGAGAGCGGAGATAATTCTTGAAAATTTTCTTTTCAGGAGTCTTTGCAAACAAAAAATAAAAGCCGAAGAATAACATCAACGGCAGTGCGGTATAAAGTGAAAAACTGTATATAGATGGTTCCATTGTTATGCTTATTTGATTTTGATACAAAGTTACGTCTTTTTCTTCACAAATAGACACATAATCTATGATTTAACGTTATAGATTCGGTCATATTAGATTGAAAAATTATTAGAATTAAAGCCAGTGGTGAAAAATTCAACCACTGGCTTTTTCTGTCAAGACTTCGATATTAAAGTTTTACACCTTTGGATTCCGATAAACCGGGTCTCCCTATAATTAAATGACTGCGTACAAAGTCCACGTGCGGGCTTTCCGGCTGTTGTTCCGTCTGTTTTTTCTCGTTGCCTTGCCGGTTCTCTTCCGTGTTTTCCTGAGCCGGAGCCAGCTCAAGCTGTATCTTGCGGTCCAGTGCGGCGAGTTCGGACTTCAGCTGTTTCAGCTCGTCCTCCTTCTTCCACACCTTGCCCGCTATCTCCTGCAACTGCGGAATCTCCTTTTCCAGCACTTCGTTCTTAGACTTGTACTGGTCGATGATGGTCGGAATCCTCTCCAATGCGTTCAGAAAGTTTCGTGCGGCAGCAATCGGGTCTGCCATCGCCAGATGCCCGTTGTTGTAGGTGTACTTGTAGTTGCCCTCCACCACGAAGCGGTTGTCAGTGAACTCCAGACCTTCTTTGAGTGTCCTCTCGCTGACCACCTTTATCGGAAAGCCGTAAAGTTCCCCGACAGCCTTGTACAGTCCACCAGTCGTGGCGTTCTTGGCGATTTCCTGCAAACGCTTACCGATGACCTTCTCATCCGTTGAATCCACGCCGTCCACCTTGACAAGATTAAGGCGGCTGCCTTCCTTATCAGTCTGCACAACGGAAAGAAAACGGTTCCAGTCTTCCGTCATGGCTTCGATGAAAGCCGTGTTGTTGCGCAGTTCTCCCGTCTTGGATTCCAGCTTGAACTCCGAATCGCGCTTGCCCTTGCCCCACGACTTGCGTTCCCCTTCGAGCGAGGCGATACGCTTCTCTAATTTCGCCTTATCCAAAAGGTCGGTATTGCCGGAGAGCAACGCCATATACTCCGAGAAGTTCATACCCGATTTTTCGTCCATTGCTCCCTCGTCGATGGTACGTGCGCCCATCGCTCCACTTTTGAGCTGCGATATGAACGTCTGCTTGCAGTGCAGCAGATTGAACTTGTAGCTGTCCAGCGACTTTTCCACCGCGTAGATGATGATATCCACGTTGTTCTCGGCAAAATGCTTAGCAATCTCGTTCCCGGCTCTAACACCCCGTCCGTCACGCTGTTGCAGGTCGGACGGTCGCCACGGTGTATCAAGGTGATGGATGGCGACGCATCTTTTCTGCGCATTCACGCCCGTTCCGAGCATACTTGTGGAGCCGAACAGCACTCGCACTGTCCCTGCGTTCATGGCATCTATCACCGCCTTACGAGCCTTATCCGTCTTACACTCCTGAATGAAGCGCACCTCACTTGCCAGTATGCCGTAATCCTCCACCAACTTGCGTTTTATCTCGCTGTACACGTTCCATCCTTCCCCCGGCTGGTATGTCCCCAAGTCGGAGAACACGAACTGCGTACCCTTGTGCGCCTCGTACTTGTGGTAATACTCTGCAATCATCTTGGCACAATGGCTTGCCTTGTTGTCGGGATGGTCCTCGTAGTTCGGGTCTATCATGCGCATATCAAGAGCCATCTTTCTCGCGTAGTCGGTGGCGATGAGCATCTTCGCCTTTTCCTCCGTTTCCGACAGGGGTAACCTGCCAAGCAGAGTGGCATCGCCGGTTTTGGCAAACTGCATCAGCTTCTGTATGAAGTCCTCCTGCTCCGGTGTGGGCGGTATGTGGTGCAGTATCTCATTCTTGTTTGGTCTGTCCACACCTACATCCTCCGCCGTGCGGTAGTCGGTAATCTCGTTGTAGAAGGCGGCAAGCTCCGGCACCTTGATGAAATAGCGAAAACGCTCCTTCTGAACGATATTGTTCGTTACGTTGAACTCAAAATCGGTCGTCTTTTTGGCGAAGATGGCAGCCCAAGCATCGAAACAGCGGATGTCCTGCCGTTCCAGTTCGTTGGGGCGCAGGTATTTGAAGAGCAGGTACAGTTCCGTCAGACTGTTGGAAATGGTCGTGCCCGAAAGGAACGTAGCCCCCAAGTCCTTGCCCGTGCGTTCCTGTATGGTACGGATGGCAAAGAGCATATTCAAGGCCTTCTGGCTTCCTTCCGAGTTTCCCAATCCCGCCACACGGTCATGACGGGTGTTGAAAGTCAAGTTCTTGAACTGGTGACTCTCGTCAATGAAGATGTGGTCGATGCCCATCTGCTTGAAGTCCACCACATCATCCGTGCGGGACTTGATGGCGTGTTCCACCTTCTCCAGCTTCGCCACAAGGTTGTGCTTGCGCTTCTCCAGCCCTTTCAGCATCGCCCGCGACACGTTCTTGCCCTGCTGCCGCAAGACTTCGAGGTTTTCCTCCACCGTGTCAAGCTCCGCTTGCAGGATGCGTTGCTGCAACTCCGGTGACTGCGGTATCTTGCCGAACTGGTCATGCGACATGATGACGCAATCATAGTCATTGTTTTTGATGTTGTTGAAGAAACGCACACGGTTGGCGGTCGAGAAATCCTTTTCCGAAGCGTAGAGGATGCGGGCATTCGGATAGGCAGCTTGATAAGTGGCGGCAATCTCCGCGACATTGGCTTTCAGACCAATAATCATCGGCTTGTGCGCCAAGTTCAGACGCTTCATTTCATGCGCTGCAATACACATTATCAGTGTTTTACCTGTTCCGACTTCATGGTCGCATATTCCGCCGCCATTCTGTTTTATCATCCAGACGCAATCCTTCTGCGACGGATAAACGCTTTGAATACCCCGGCTTGCCAATCCTTTCAGATTGAGGTCGGGAAACGTCTGGTGCGAACCGTCATACTTCGGGCGCACGAAACAGTTGAACTTGCGGTTATACATTGTCACGAGCCGTTCCTTGAACTGCGGCGACTGCTCTTCCAACCATTCCGAGAACCCGTTGCGGATTTCGTCAATCTTGGCGTTGGCGAGCTGTATGCCCTCGCTGTCACGCACCTTGATGTCGTTGCCGTTCTCATCTTTGCCAATACTTTTCATCATGTCGGGACAGGTGTTGTGCAAAGCGTGTTTCAACAGGTGCATACCGTCATAGTTCCGGTAATAGCCCTTTACTAAAAACTCGTCCGTGATCTTCATGGTGCGGTAGCCGCACGCCACGGAAAACTCGTCCATGCTGGCGGAATAGGCGATTTTCACGTCCGTGTCGAAAAGATGGCTCATGTATGCGGCATACACGCCCGTGGGAATCCAGCGTTCACCGAAGTTGAAGTCGAGGTCTTCAAAGGCGATACGCTGCGGCTCGGCTTCCTTCAAAGCCTCCAAAGCCTGTTTCACTTCCGGCAATCTTTCGCTTTCCAGATTATTTTCCATCCATGCCTCTATACGCTCCGCCTTCTCTATCACGTTTCCCGCGATGAAGCGGTCTTTAATCTCGTAACCGGTTACGAGCGGATTGTAGAAGATACGCCCCTTGAGGGCATTGAGAAGCTCCTCTTCCGTACTGTCTGTTATCCCCCGCATATAGTTGAGATTGACCGTACCATACTTGTTGAGCGATGCAGACAAGGCTTCTTCCGGAGAACCGACGTTGGCATGGTTCTCCACCGAGAAGGAAACGGGACGGTCGAAGATGTCCGCTTTGACGAACTTGCCGTCCTCCGCACGTTCCAGCGAAAGGATGTCGCGCCCTCCGGCGTCCATCATCACCAGTTTCACGTTCTGTTTGGCGTTGAGGTTGCCATAACGCATGACAAACTCGTCGTAACAGGTGTTCAGGTGTTCACGCCAAGGTACATTTTCCTCACGTCTGTTCGATTCATAGCGGTACAACCGCTCGTATGCGTCACGGAGCGATACATACAGCAACGCTTTCTCTTTCTGATAACCGGTTAGTCCAAGCGGCTGGAAGGTTGCACCGTAGGGAGTAATGTCCTTCAGATAACCGATGTCGCGTGCCCTGTTTGCCACCAGCGACCCTTCACGCAGGTGCATTTCCGGCGTGCGGTGATAGGGACGCGGCGTAAGGTCGAGGGCTTCTTTTTTCGGCTTTTCCGTTTCAAATTCCGGGAACAGGGAAGTGGCAACCGTTTCGGAAGTAGGCACAACTTCTGCCGGTGTTTCAGGTTGCTTTATTTCTTCCGTTTGTTCCGGCTTTTTATCCATATTGTCCGAAGAAGGCGCAAAAGCAGGGTTCAACGTGTCTTTGATACCCATCTTTTTCAGTTGTTCCTGCCTGTGCCGTTCTGCCTCAAGCCGTAGGGCCTTGCGCCGTTCCGCTGTCAGACTCATCATTGTCTCATAGAAGCCGTTGATGGGAGGATTGGTTTCCCAATCCAGAGTGGCGTAAATGTCGTCCGGGTCGTTTGGCTTTTCGGCATTTTCCGGCTTTTCTTCCTTATTACCGTTTACCGGCTTGGCGGCTTCAACGAGTGGAGTAACTTTGACTTGCGGTTTAGGCGTGGACGGCATAGGCTTCGGCTTGCTTTCCTTTTTCGCTGCCTTTTTCTTTTTTGCCGGTTCCTCTATGGGCATACCCCAAAGGTCGAGCAGGGTAAGCTGCACGGCTGACGAATGGTTGGGTTGGCGCGGCTCAATCTCCGGCTTTTCCTCTATGGGCTGTGCCTGCGGCTTCTCCACTCCCTTGACAGGCTCAATTACAGAAACGGGGGCTATTACAGAAGGTGATACCTTTTCTGTTTTCGGAGCAGGTTGCACTTCCGCAGCCGTGCTTTCCTCCTTTGTCGGATGCAGGCTGTGTTTCTCATACAGTTTCCTGTCAAGTTGTTGCAGTTCTATTTTCAGATGCTCCCGCAAGTCTTCCGCCAGTTGTGCGATGTCCCCACGGTGCAGGAGTTTATAGGCTGGTTTCCCGTACGGGTCGGTACTTCTGATCAAATCCGTGTGTGAAAGCGAGCCGATGCTCCATACATACCCATTTACGGAAGTGCCGATAGGGGTCTGTTCGGTCTGCACGAAGAGTTTTTCGTTGTAATACAGTTCACCATTCTTTCCGCTGTTCTTTTGCAAGATAATCAGGTCGCTGCCCACCTCCGTTCCCGCGTTATCCGTAAAGAGGTTGTTCGGCAGGCGGGCTACGCCCACCAGATTGGTATGGTTCATCATATACTCGCGTATGGGCGCGTTGGTCGGGGCATCCAGTACCCCCTGCGAGGTGATGAACGCCACGATTCCGCCTTCACGCACCGCGTCAAGGCTTTTCAGGAAAAAGTAATTGTGTATCGTCCGTGCCGCCGAGTGCCTTGCAGGATCCTTGCTGCCCGAAAATTCCGGGTCGAACACCGCCACATCGCCAAACGGTATATTGGAGACAGCCAAATCAAAATGGTTCATGAACGGCTTTTCTATCTTCTCGAAGCCCTGTACCCTTACTTTCTGTCCGGGATGCAGGTGCTTCAGTATCTTGCCCGTCATCAGGTCTTTCTCAAAAGCCATGATGTCCGCGTCCGGTCTGTTCTCCAGCACGGCGTCCACGAATGCACCGACACCTGCCGACGGCTCCAGCACCCGGTCGGGACGGATGCCGTGTTCATGCAGCACGTCCGCGATGGTCCCGGTTATCTCCGGCGGGGTATAGAAGGCGGTCAGCACGGACTGCTTCATGGCATCCATATACCGTTTGTACTCCGTCTCGTCTTTTGTGTTCTCCCGCAGCAACCTGTGCAGTTCCACGGTAGGGGCAAACAGTTCGAGGTCGGACTTCGCCCAGTGGACGGCATCCGTCAGTTCCCTTGCAGGGTTGAGTATGCTCTTCAGTCCCCCGAAACCGCAATAACGCTCTAACAAGAGCCGTTCGCGTGCGGTGGGTGTGCGCTGTTCCCTGTCAAGGAGGAATGCCGTCCGTATCGCCTCGATGTTGTCCCTCAGCCTCTGTTTGCGGTTAAACGCCATACTCTTCGATATAGAGGATGACGGCTCCCGTCAGCTCCGTGTAGAGCAGGTCATATTCGGGCGACAGGGCGAAATTGTCGTCCGAGAGGTCATAGATGGAGAATACGTTTCCGACAAGCGGTAGCAGCTTCTGGGTAAAGGCTTCACATTTTTCTCCCGGTACTTCACCCGCAAATTCGTTCTCCACGACTTCGCGCAGGATGGCGTGCCTGGAGTAGCGAAGGCCCTCCGTCAGCACCTTCATCGCCAGTTCCTGCGCCCCGTCGGCAGGATAGCCTTCGAGCCTTGCCCGTTCATACGCTTCGGCGGCACGGTCGGTTCTTTCTCGGATGAAGGCTTCATCGGCTGCCTGTTCGAACTTGTTCGTGGTGAGGTAGTCCAGCAGGTACAGACCGTAATAGGAAAAGTCGGTCCGACCCTCGTTTTTCTTCTTGTTGTTCATTTCTTTGGAATTTAGTGGATTGATAATGATGATAGGGATAATCGTTGGAAAACGAGAAGAAAAAGGCACCCGGTATCCCTCCGAGTGCCACCACTAAATCCAAAGTATGAGTGTAATCCGGTATC
>ERZ1027074.697-NODE-697-length-13514-cov-4.964410_pt1 | contig 13514 bp, 10 predicted proteins | sample MGYA00519417_ERZ1027074 | MGnify/ENA primary metagenome ERZ1027074 (study PRJEB26926, sample SAMN06164770) | human gut metagenome | biome: ENVO:00009003; feature: ENVO:2100002; material: ENVO:00002003 | host: Homo sapiens | place: USA | collected 2012 ...
AGAGAGTATGTAAAGAATCCGGAGAACAGATGGGTGAAGTTTGTAAACCGTGTTCTGGATGAGACAAATCCAAATTATGCTAAGAAATTCCTTCTGAATTTAGGATATGAAGCATTTTTCCGTGGAACAAAGACAATCAGGGCAAACCGTGAGAAGTACAACTGTAATATTCCATGGCTGATTCTTTTTGACCCGACAGACGCATGTAATATGCATTGTGTAGGATGCTGGTCTGGCACATATGGCCACAAGAATAACATGTCCTATGAGGATATGGATAAGATTGTTACACAGGGTAAGGAACTTGGAACTTATCTTTACTTTATGACAGGTGGAGAACCGACTGTTCGTAAGAATGATATTTTAAAACTTGCTGAGAAGCATAATGATTGTATGTTCGGTCTTTTCTCCAATTCTACTCTGATTGATGAGGAGTTATGTAAGAAGATTGTAGAACTTGGAAATATTACATTCCTTCTTTCCATTGAGGGAACACCTGAGACAAATGACGGACGTCGTGGTGACGGACATTATGCAGCCGTTATGAAGGCAATGGATTTGTTGAAACAATATGGTATCATATTCGGAACTTCTATCTGCTATACCAGAGCCAATGTTGAGGCTGTTACCGATGAGAAATTCTTACGTTTCATTGCTGATAAGGGCGCACGTTTCGGTTTCTACTTCCATTATATGCCGGTAGGACAGAACGCAGCTCCGGAGCTGATGCCGACATTGGAACAGCGGGAAGAAATTATTAAGAAGATTCGCTGGGTTCGTACCGGAGACAATGATATCGGATTTTTCCCAATGGACTTCCAGAATGACGGAGAATTTGTTGGCGGATGTATAGCCGGTGGACGTAACTACTTCCATATTAATGCACAGGGAGACGCAGAACCGTGCGTATTTATCCATTTCTCGGATTCGAATATCCATGATAAGTCAATCCTTGAGATGCTACAGAGTCCATTGTTTAAGGCATATCATGAAGGACAGCCATTTAACAGAAACCACCTGCGTCCATGTCCGATGCTTGAGAATCCAAAGCTCTTAAGAGAAATGGTAAACAAGACTGGTGCGAAGGGAACAAACGCTGAGGCAGAAGAGACTGTTGAGCATCTTTGCTCTAAGTGTGACCACTATGCAGAAGAGTGGGGACCGGTTGCAGACCGTATCTGGGCAGAACAGAAACATAAGAAGGCACCTTATGAGAACTATACGGAAGAAAAGAGAGAACATCCGGAACTTGCAGCATTTGAGCATGCGGATGGTTCCAATGGATTAAGAGATGAGGATCTTCAGTAATTAAATCAGACGTTAAAATAGGACTAAATCAGCACTTGTGATGGAATATTCCATCAGCTGGTTTGGTCCTCTTTTTATTTCAGAAGAATGGTCGAATGGACTTGCAGCAGTTTTTAACAAGAAGACATTTTTTGATACAATTACAGATAATGTTGGTGTATTGAGCAAAAGTACTTTGGAAAAATATTTGAAAAAGTATTTGGAATCTGGTGAAATAGTGCGTATTGGAAGAAATGCGTATTGTGCCAGAGGAAAACTAAAAGATTATGAATATGATTATTCTGATATAGCAGTTCATATAGCGAAAATATTGAAGGAGGATTTTTACGATTTAGATTTCAGAATTTCAGAGCTGTATCAAATGAATCGTTTTTTGAATCATCAAATTGCACATAATGTTATTTTTGTCTTCGTAGAGAAAGAATTGTGTATTTCTGCCTTTGAAAGATTGAAAAAAGAGTATGAAGGCAACATACTTATAAATCCAACGGAAGAAGATTTTTTTAATTATAGACGAGAAGATATGATTGTTGTAAGAAATCTTTTGACGGAATCACCAAAAGGGAAAAAGGAGGTCTGGCATACAGGTTTAGAAAAATTGCTGGTAGACATTTTTTCGGAGAAGCTGATAAAAGCAATGTTTAGTGAATCAGAGTATCCAGCAATATATGAAACAGCATTTAATTCTTATGTTGTGGATGAGAGTCAGATGTTCAGGTATGCTAAAAGACGAAAAAGCGCAGATAAGATAAAGAAATTTATACAGGAAGAAACGGATGCAAAATTACGATTGGAGTAGAGTAGTTATCAATGATTACTAGAGAGAATTATAGCATGGCGTATTGTAAGAGCAGTCCCGGAACAGAGCTATCATCTGCATTGGAAGCAGGGACGGTATAAGCAATGATATAATCGTTGGCAATGCAGCCAAAGGAAAGGGCTGCGGTGGCACATAAATATAAATACCAGAGCTTTAGATTGCTCAGGCGGACCGTAATAAAATATGCAATAAGGCATACAGACAGGAGTGGGAAAAAGAACATCTCTGGTGGACTTAAAAACCGCCGGGGTGATAACTTTAGATGCAGACGATGTTACTGGTGATGCATTTATCTCTGCCGGTTCAGTTAAGCTTGAGGCGGATCAGTTGCACATCTATTTATCAGGTGGAACGGTGAAGTATCTGATAGAGGCAACGGATGGGCAGAACGGAGAAATCAGCCTGAAAAAGACTGGTTCCCTGAATTCGTTTGATCTGGATAATGGAAATAATATAAATGTAACAGATGCATTTTTTAAAGCAAAAGATACATTTCTGTCATCCAATGGAAACAGTAATTCGAACAGTTCGAGTGGCAGGATAGTTCTTGTGGGGGAAACAATAGCAGAAGGCAATCTTGAATTAGAAACAGTAAAAGATGTAACAATCTGCGCAAAGAAGACTGCGGTAAAAGGAAATCTCGCTGTCAATGCAGAAAATGGATATGGTGTTGAGATAACCAGTGAAGGGGGAGCGGTATCAACCGGAAGTACAGAGATTACGGCACCTTCATTATTTGTTATGCTGCAGGCACAAAATGACATTACACTTCTGGGAGGAACATTGCAGACGCAGGATGATATCGTAAAATATAGCGATGGTGGGGAAAACTGGGTACAGATAATGGCAACCGGCGAGACATATGATGCAGATAACTGTGAACATCCGATTTTAGCAGGATATTCCGGCAGATGTATGGTCTGTGGAGCAAGTGACATAGAATATGCAGAGCTGATTGGAACGGATGGAACGACTAAGAGAATGCTGAATGGAGACTTCGGTGGAACCGGAGCACATAATGATTTCAGATACCTGGAAGATGGAGATACCATCAAATTTGTGAAGGATATTTATGGAAATGGAAGAACCGCAGCAATCGGAGACAGTAAAGCCGTAACCCTTGACCTGAACGGACATACATTGATTCTGGATACGATTTCCTCAGGGAACAATCTTACCATTGCAAATGGTAACTATAAGGGAAAGATTACTAATAGCGGTGTCGGACTTACAAAGGAACTGACCTTTAAAAATGCAAAAGCAGCACTGAATGATTTACAGTGGATGACGAACAGTGGAGTAAAGCTTGAGGGAAGTGAAGTTACAGTATCCGGAAATGACGGTTCTGGACAGTGCTGGTTAGAGAAGCTTACAATGGATGAAGATTCAAAGCTGGTATTAAAGAATGTAAGCCAGGGTATTTCGAATTATGCTAATGTTGCACTGGAAGAAAGCCTGGGAACAATCCGGGGATTCCTGCCAAAAGATTATTCTATCGCAAATAGGAAGAGAAATCCTGCAGATGCTGATTACAGAAATACCATTGTGGATGCAGATGGTCAGATTGCCCAGAATGTGGAGCTTCGTTATCGTAAGATGACAGATGCAGATTTATCGGCAACATTGAATCCAACGACCTATACTTATGATGGAACAGCAAAGGAACCGGAAGTACTTGTGGTATATGACGGACAGACACTGACAAAGGATACGGATTATACCGTTGCTTATTCGGATAACAAAAATGCAGGAAATGCAGAGGTAACAATAACAGGTATTGGAGTGTATCATGAAGCAGCACATCTGCAATTTACGATAGGGAAGGCAGGTCAGGCGGCACCAACAGGACTGAAGGCTGTAAATACCAGTAAAACAGGTGCAAGTGATGGAGCCATTGAAAACCTGACTACTGCAATGGAATACAGCACAGATGAAATTCATTGGACCAAGGTTACAGATGGTACAAAGATAAACCAGCTTACAGCAGGTGACTATTTCGTACGGTATGCAGAGACAGGGAACTATCTGGCTTCTGCATCTACAAAGGTGACAGTTGCCGTAAAGGAAGACCCTTCCACTGGAAACGGTTCCAATACGGCAGCCCTGACGGGAACAACACAGAAGACTGCAACCATAAAAACTGGTGATGAAACACCGGTTGGAAGAATACTGCTTCTGATGTTTTCCGCAGCTGGATTGATGGTTGTGGCAGCTGCTGGCAGAAAGAAATATTGTTAATTGTTTAAGAAGGCACGCAGCGCATCCTTTTGTGCTTTATAATCACTGATTCCTAAATCATAAAGCTCCTGCATGATTTTCGGGTCAGTGGTAAAAGTGCCAATCTTAACCTGATGGGACGGTGCAAAGAGAAATGCCCGTCCTTCTTTTTGTAATTTTGCAGCAACTTCTACCGAGTGCCGGTAATTTAAGTGTCTGTTATCAATTGCAGTAATCGTATTTGGAAATTTCCGTAACATCTTTTTGTAAAGAAAACGGTAACTCTCCGGCTGCTTGACATAGCCAAGTGGACGGCAGTAGATAATTACTACCTTGTCGCAGCCATCTGCAATGGCACGTTCAACCGGAATGGAATCTGCAACACCGCCATCATAGTAATAATTGCCGTGGAAAGAAATCGGTTTGCAGAAGCCCGGAAGGGCACAGGTTGCCATAATGCCGCGGTAATCATCACGGCCTAAATCTTCTTTGGAAAAATATTCTGCCTTTCCGGTGGCAGCATTGGTTGCCGGAAAATGAAATTCACTTGGATTTGCTGCTAAGGCATCATAATCCAGCGGGTCGTTTCCTGTGGAATTGGTTAAGGTTCCGTAAATATATTGAAGTCCGAAGAGAGAACCGGTTTTAATCAGATTTTTGATACTGATGTAGCGGGGGTCTTTTACATGCTCTATATAGAAACGCAGATTACGACCACGTTGCCCGGCAAGGTAAGAAGCAGTATTTGCCGCACCGGCAGATACCCCCATACAATAATCAAATGTAACATTGTCGTCTAAGAAGGCATCCAGAATTCCAGCACTGTAAGCGCATTTCATACCGCCGCCTTCTACAATCAATCCAGACTTTTCCATGATATCACCTCTTGAGATATACTTCGTTAATTTTTTCACATATAGTTTAGCACATTGAAGAAGAAAGTCAAAATACATTTTTTATTGTATGTATATTCCGGGAAAATATAAGAGTTTGCGGCATTCGGGCTGCTCTCCATATATCACTGCATTGTTAAGAGTCTCTAAGAATTTCATGAAATATAAAAAAGTTCCGGCAACCGGCACAAATTCACATCCATGTTCATCTGTGCCTTGCTGGCACGTCCATGTGCCAGCATTGCCAGTTTTGGTGAGAAATTCTAAGAGTCTCTAAACAATTTCGTTAATATATGGGTAGCAGCCCGAATGCCGCAAATTGATATAATTTCCCCGGAATAATCCACACAGAATCTCCTTCCGGTCGTTGAAACCTTCTGCAAAAAACGTTATAATATGAGACAGTGATAAAAGGCGAAGAATAGAAACAGCGGAAGAGAGGAAACGGGAATGGCATTTGCCCATTTACATGTACATACAGAATACAGTCTGTTAGACGGTTCAAATAAAATAAAAGAATATGTGGAGAAAATCAAGGCACTTGGCATGACAGCAGGGGCGATTACCGACCATGGTGTTATGTATGGTGTCATTGATTTCTATAAGGCAGCCAGGGAGGCGGGAATTAACCCGGTTCTTGGCTGTGAAGTCTATGTGGCTCCCGGCTCCAGATTAGACCGCGAGATGGTACATGGAGAGGACAGATACTATCATCTTGTGCTTCTGGCAGAGAATAACACAGGCTATAGCAATCTGATGAAAATTGTATCCAAAGGCTTTGTGGAGGGATACTATTATAAGCCGCGTGTGGACATGGAAGTGTTAGAAAAATACCATGAGGGAATCATTGCCCTAAGTGCCTGTCTGGCAGGTGAAGTACAGCGTAATCTGGTACGTGGAATGTATGAAGAAGCAAAAGAAGTAGCTTACCGCTATGAACGCTGTTTTGGAAAAGGCAATTTCTTTTTAGAGCTGCAGGATCATGGAATTCCGGAGCAGAAGCTGGTAAACCAGCAGCTTCTTCGCATGAGTCAGGAGACCGGAATTGAGCTGGTAGCAACCAATGACGTGCATTACACCAATGCAGAGGATGCAGAGCCTCATGACATCCTGCTCTGCCTTCAGACCGGAAAAAAATTAGCGGACGAAGACAGAATGCGTTATGAAGGCGGACAGTATTATGTCAAATCCGAAGAGGAAATGAAATCACTTTTTCCATATGCACTGCAGGCACTGGAAAATACCCAGAAGATTGCAGACCGCTGTCATGTGGAAATTGAATTCGGACATACCAAGGTGCCGCATTTTGAGGTGCCGGAAGGCTATGATTCCTGGACTTATTTAAATAAATTGTGTCATGAAGGACTGGATAAGCGGTATGGAGCCGATGCACCAAAATATTTACAGAAATTAGATGACGAGCTTGCCGTTATTAAAAATATGGGATATGTGGACTATTTCCTGATTGTGTGGGACTTTATCCATTATGCGAGAGAGCATGATATTATGGTGGGACCGGGACGAGGCAGTGCCGCAGGAAGCCTTGTTTCTTACACCACCGGAATTACAGATATTGACCCGGTTCGTTACAATCTGATTTTTGAGCGTTTCTTAAATCCGGAACGTGTATCTATGCCCGATATTGATGTGGACTTCTGCTTTGAACGAAGACAGGAAGTTATTGATTATGTGGTAGAAAAATATGGCAAGGACTGTGTGACACAGATTGTAACCTTTGGTACGCTGGCAGCCCGTGGAGTAATCCGTGATGTGGGGCGTGTCATGGATTTGCCTTATAATTTTGTGGATACGATTGCCAAGGCAATTCCAAATGAACTGGGAATTACCATTGATAAGGCACTGATGATGAACCCGGAGCTCCGGGGCATGTATGAATCTGACGAGTCGGTAAAGAAACTTATCGATATGTCAAGAAGATTAGAAGGTCTGCCGAGGCATACGTCCATGCATGCGGCAGGCGTAGTAATCAGCCAGAAACCAATGGATGAATATGTTCCGTTGTCAAGAGCATCCGATGGCACCATAACCACACAGTTTACCATGACTACCATTGAAGAATTAGGACTTCTGAAAATGGATTTCTTAGGACTCCGGACACTGACTGTAATCCAGAATGCAGTCCGTCTTGCAGAAAAGAGCAGCGGTAAGAAAATCGATATGAATGCCATCGACTATAACGATAAGAAAGTGTTAGACTCTCTTGGAACCGGTAAAACCGATGGTGTATTCCAGTTAGAAAGTGCCGGAATGAAGAACTTCATGAAGGAGTTAAAGCCACAGAGCTTAGAGGATGTTATCGCAGGCATTTCTCTTTACCGTCCGGGTCCAATGGACTTTATTCCGGCTTATATCAAGGGAAAAGACCACCCGGAAAGCATTACCTATGACTGCCCGGAATTGGAACCGATTCTGGCGCCGACCTATGGCTGTATCGTATATCAGGAACAGGTTATGCAGATTGTACGTGACCTCGCCGGTTATACATGGGGCAGATCTGACCTGGTGCGCCGTGCCATGTCTAAGAAAAAGGGCAAGGTAATGGAGCAGGAGCGGAAGAACTTTGTCTATGGTAATCCGGAGGAAAATGTTCCGGGCTGTATTGCAAGAGGAATCGATGAGAAAGTGGCAAACAAGATTTATGATAACATGATTGACTTTGCCAAATACGCATTTAATAAATCCCATGCGGCAGCTTATGCAGTGGTTGCATATCAGACCGCATATTTGAAATACTATTATCCGGTAGAGTTTATGGCAGCATTAATGACATCAGTCTTAGACAATACTTCCAAAGTCTCAGAATATATCTACACCTGCCGCCAGATGGGAATCGCAATTCTGCCGCCGGATATCAATGAAGGCGAGGGTGGTTTCTCCGTATCCGGACAGGCAATCCGCTATGGACTTTCTGCCATTAAGAGTATCGGAAGACCGGTGATTGATGCCATTGTGGAGGAGCGTAAAATCCGTGGACCGTTTACCACGTTAAAGGATTTTATTACAAGACTTTCCGGAAGAGAAGTGAATAAACGGACCATAGAAAACTTTATCAAAGCGGGAGCCTTAGACGGACTGGAAGGAAACCGCCGTCAGAAGATGATGATATACGGTTCTCTTTTGGATGCACTGAATCAGGAAAAGAAGACCACAATGGCTGGTCAGATGACACTTTTTGATATTGCACCGGAAGAGGACAAGGCAGAGTATGAAATCAAGCTTCCGAATGTAGAAGAGTATGACAAAGAAGTGCTTCTTGGCTTTGAAAAGGAAGTTCTGGGCATATATATCAGCGGACATCCGCTGGAAGAATATATGGAGCGTTTAAAGAAGAATACCAATGCCGTTACCACAGACTTTGTACTGGATGAAGAGACCGGAACCCTTAAGGTATCGGATGGCGTAAAGGTGCGTATCGGTGGAATGATTACCGATAAAGTCATCAAGTATACCAAGAGTAATAAGGCAATGGCATTTATTACGTTAGAAGATCTGGTTGGAACAGTGGAAATCATCATTTTCCCGAAGGATTATGAGCGTTATGCAAAATATCTTGAAAATGATGCCAAAGTATTTGTGGAAGGCCGTGTAACTGCAGAAGAAGACCGTAACGGCAAGCTTATTTGTGAGAAAATCATTTCCTTTGATGAAGTGAAACGGGAGCTGTGGCTGCAGTTTCCAAGTAAGAGCGATTTCGAAGAAAAAGAAGGTGCTCTTTATGGAAAAATGATGGATGCCGATGGCTCAGAGCATGTCGTTATTTATCTTGCAGCAGAAAAACAGATGAAGCGTCTGCCGGAAAACAGAAATGTTGCAATTACAAAAGAGCTTTTAGAAGAACTTGGGAATTTCTTAGGTAAAGACAATGTAAAAGTTGTAGAAAAGTCGTTGTAGCCATTGCAAAACCACAGTTTAAGGATTAGAATAAAAATGATTGGATAAAGAACAAAGAGAAGTGTTTACATATAGGAGGTAACAGGGAATGTCAAAAGAAATTCAGACAATTGGTGTTTTAACCAGTGGCGGGGATGCTCCGGGCATGAACGCTGCTATCCGTGCGGTAGTAAGGGAAGCTATTGCAAAGGGAAAGAAAGTAAAAGGAATTAAGAGAGGTTATGCAGGTCTTTTGCAGGAAGAGATTATTGATATGGAAGCAAAAGATGTAGCAGACATTATCCAGAGAGGTGGAACAATTTTACAGACTGCACGTTGTCAGGAATTCGTAACACCGGAAGGACAGCAGAAGGGTGCTGAAATCTGCAGAAAACATGGCATTGATGGAATTATTGTAATCGGTGGAGACGGTTCCTTTAAGGGCGCACAGAAGCTGGCAGCACTTGGAATCAACACCATCGGATTACCGGGAACCATTGACCTTGATATTTCCTGTACCGATTATACCATCGGTTTTGATACCGCAGTAAATACTGCCATGGAAGCCATTGATAAGGTACGTGATACCTCAACCTCCCATGAACGCTGCTCCATCATTGAAGTAATGGGCAGAGGTGCAGGCTACATTGCACTGTGGTGTGGTATTGCCAATGGAGCAGAGGATATCCTGCTTCCGGAGAAATATGATTATGACGAGCAGAAGCTTGTAAATAATATTATAGAGAACAGAAAACGTGGAAAGCAGCATCATATTATTGTAAATGCAGAAGGTATCGGTCATTCCGCAAGCATGGCAAAGAGAATTGAAGCAGCAACCGGAGTTGAAACCAGAGCGACCATCTTAGGACACATGCAGCGTGGTGGAAGCCCGACCTGTAAAGACCGTGTTTATGCATCTACCATGGGATGCATTGCCGTAGATTTGCTGTGCGAAGGCAAATCCAACCGTCTTGTAGCATATAAAAATGGTGAATTCGTAGATTATGATATTGACGAGGCACTGGCAATGACCAAATCCATTCCGGAATATCAGTATGAAATCTGTAGAAATCTTTCCATATAGGATGTTATTATGATTACCAGTACAGCAAATCCGCAGGTAAAAAATTTAATTCAGTTAGTAAAAAAAGCCAAAGTTCGTAATGAACAGAGGCTTTTTGTTGTGGAAGGAATCCGTATGTTCCGGGAAATCCCGGAAGGATGGCTTGATAGAATTTATGTTTCCGAGCATTTCATGGAAGAGGAATCCCATGTAAAAGTTCTGCAGGGGAAAAATTATGAAGTACTTGCCAATCATGTGTTTGAAAGTGTGTCCGATACCAAGACACCGCAGGGAATCCTTTGTCTTGTGAAAATGCCGGATTATACCTTAGAAGAAGTAATACCAAAGGAAAATGCCCATCTTCTGATTCTTGAAAGTATTCAGGATCCGGGCAATTTAGGCACGATGTTCCGGACCGGAGAGGGAGCGGGAATCAGCGGAATTATCATGAACCGCACCACTGTAGATGTTTTTAATCCAAAGACCATCCGCTCCACTATGGGCAGTATCTTTCGCGTACCATTTTTCGTGACGGAAAACCTGCAGGATATACTGATGCAGTTAAAGTCCCGGAAAATAAAGCTTTACAGTGCCCATCTGCAGGGCAGTGTTTCTTATGAGGAGCCGGATTATAAAGAACCCACAGGCTTTTTAATTGGAAATGAAGGAAATGGATTATCGGATGAGATTGCCAGAATGGCAGATACCTATATCCACATTCCAATGGCAGGAAAAGTAGAATCACTTAATGCAGCAATTGCGGCAACACTGCTGATGTATGAGGCAGCACGCCAGAGGAGGTAAGGGATGTTCCGGTTATGGGCAAAAGAATTTAAAGACAATCATATGTTAAAGGATACCACCATCTGTGATGACTCCGGGGATACCAGAACCCATAAGGTGTTCCGGGCATTAGATGAGGTGTGCTATACCTTTGATTTGGGAAAACCAATCTGGTTAGACCGCAATGTGGATGAATTTAAGCGGCATGCGAAGACCAGGTTTTATCAGGATAATTTTGTGGAAGAAATTGAATTTGATTTTTTGGAAATTCATGTGATTGAAGAGGATTAAGTAACTGTGTCAGGAGGAAAGAAAATGGAAGGGCAGATGCGCCGGGATACCATCATTAAGATGCTGGGGGAGAAGGGAAAACCTTTGTCCGGAACAGAATTGGCAAAAGAATTAGGAGTCAGCCGTCAGGTGATTGTACAGGATATTGCATTGCTTCGTGCAGTAAATAAGAATATTTTAAGCACCAACAAAGGCTATGTGCTTTATGACCCTTCGGAAGAGACACAGAAAGCAAGAAGAACCATTGCTGTAAGCCACAGTGATGAACAGACACAGGATGAGCTTTATACCATCGTGGATTTCGGTGGAAAAGTCTTAGACGTCGTAATCGAGCATGATATTTACGGACAGATAACGGTGGATCTGATTTTAAAAAGCCGTCAGGATGTGGACGAATTTATTGCAAAGGTTGCAAAGAGCAAGGCAAAGCCGCTTAAGACACTGACCGGAAATAAACACTTTCATACCGTAGAAGCAGATTCAGAACAATTACTTGACATCATAGAAGAAAAATTACGGGAAAAAGGCTACGCAAGATAACAGCTTGACTTTTTTTCTCGATATGGTAAACTACTCCTTGACTGACAAGACAACTGACAAGACAGTTAAAGTCAAGGAGGAAGAAAAATGGAAAAGATAAAAGCGTTCTTAAAACGCAAAAATATTATTATCTCAGCAAAAAGATATGGCATTGATGCCTTAGGTGCAATGGCACAAGGTCTTTTTGCTTCTCTTTTAATTGGAACAATTATCAGTACAATTGGTGAGCAGGCTGGCATCCAGCTTCTGGTGGACATCGGTGGATATGCCAAAGCAGCAACCGGTCCGGCAATGGCAATCTCCATTGGTTTTGCTTTGCAGTGTCCACCACTGGTGCTTTTTTCACTGGCAGCCGTCGGTGTGGCCGCAAATACCCTGGGTGGAGCAGGCGGACCGCTGGCAGTATTGATTGTCACCATCTTTGCAGCCGAATTCGGTAAAGCAGTATCCAAAGAAACCAAAATTGATATTATCGTTACTCCGTTTGTAACCATTTTCATCGGAGCAGGCTTATCCATCTGGTGGGCACCGGCAATCGGAGCCGCAGCCAGTGCAGTAGGAAATGCCATTATGTGGGCAACCGAATTGCAGCCGTTCTTTATGGGAATTTTAGTCTCTGTAATTGTAGGTATCGCACTGACGCTGCCAATCAGCAGTGCTGCAATCTGTGCAGCTTTGGGACTGACCGGACTGGCAGGAGGAGCTGCAGTAGCAGGATGCTGTGCTAACATGGTAGGTTTTGCAGTACTAAGCTTCCGGGAAAATAAATGGGGCGGACTTTTCGCACAGGGAATCGGAACTTCCATGTTACAGATGGGAAATATCGTGCGGAATCCAAGAATCTGGCTTCCGGCAATTTTAAGCTCCGCCATAACAGGTCCAATAGCAACCTGCGTCTTCCATCTTCAGATGAACGGTGCAGCCGTAGCATCCGGAATGGGAACCTGTGGACTGGTTGGTCAGATTGGTATTTATACTGGCTGGATTAATGATATTGCATCCGGCACCAAGGCAGCCATTACACCAATGGACTGGATTGGAATGCTGTTAGTATGCTTCATTTTACCGGGTGTTTTAACCTGGGCATTCGGTCTGTTCTTCCGTAAGATTGGCTGGATCAAAGAAAATGATTTGAAGCTTGATTTATAAGAAAGATTTAAGAAAATATAGATAAAAGTTATACCATAAGAAAACAAAAGCAATACCTCTTGTGCATAATTATTAAAAATTGATAAAAATTTAACTAATAACAAGCATATTATACAAAGATGTGCTATACTAAAGTTAGATTGTTCTTGCATATATTATAACTTACGAGGAAAATTTCGAAAATATAAAAAGGTTATTTTCCGCAGTAGATGCATGGAGGAGTAGAAAATGGAATCACCAATTGAAGTGACAGAAGGTGTAGATGGTTGGAATACCATAATCTTTCTTTATAATTCTGCATTAAAAGAAGTTGGAACCAAGCTTGAAATATTAAATGATGAATTTCAGCATGTACATCAGTACAATCCGATAGAATATATAAAGCGGCGGATTAAGACGCCGGAGAGTATCGTAAAGAAGCTGAAACGATATGGTTACGAGAGTACCATTGATAATATGGTCAATTATGTAAATGACATTGCAGGAATCCGTATTGTATGTTCCTTTACTTCTGATATATCTCGTATGCCGTCTTCTGCTTGAAAACAGAATAACCTTA
>ERZ1027074.698-NODE-698-length-13479-cov-5.041865_pt1 | contig 13479 bp, 10 predicted proteins | sample MGYA00519417_ERZ1027074 | MGnify/ENA primary metagenome ERZ1027074 (study PRJEB26926, sample SAMN06164770) | human gut metagenome | biome: ENVO:00009003; feature: ENVO:2100002; material: ENVO:00002003 | host: Homo sapiens | place: USA | collected 2012 ...
AGAGACAGGAATACAAAGGAACAAAGAACGGTATCACCGTTATCGATGATTATGCACATCATCCGACCGAAGTAGCTGCTACATTAACCGCAGCCCGGAATTATCCACACGGACGGATTATCTGCGTTTTCCAGCCACACACCTATTCCAGAACCAAGGCATTCTTAAGTGATTTTGCCCGGGTGCTTTCCATGGCAGATATTGTAGTCCTTGCAGACATCTATGCCGCCAGAGAAAAAAATACGATTGGGATTTCTTCCAAAGACCTTTTGGCAGAGCTTCAGAAAAACGGTCAGGAAAGTTATTATTTCCCGTCTTTTGATGAGATTGAAAAATTTTTATCAGAAAAATGCATAAACAATGATTTGTTGATAACTATGGGAGCCGGAGACGTGTATCTTATAGGCGAACACCTTCTCCAACAGTAGTTATCCACATTATCCACATCGTAATTCACATTTTTGTGAATTATGGATGTGGATTTTTTTGTTTACATAATGTATTTTTGAAAATCGCCATTCTATCTGTATTAACCGCCAAACTGCTCCCATTTCAGTTACCATAATGCACTTTCAAAAGAAAGTTATCCACATTATTCACAATTCTGTGCAAATGTGGAAACCCTTGATTTTACTGGATTTTTGGTTAAAATAAGACTTCTCAATTTTAGATTCATATGCTATAATGTGGTCGGTGAAAGAGGGAGTTCTTATGACAGACATAACATTACATACGAAAAGCAAATCCACGGTTACCTGCGTATCCAATACCTTTATTGATGAGTATATGGCAGATGCCAATGGAGAATTTGTAAAAATTTATTTATATTTACTCCGCTGCATCAACGCGGCTGAGAATTTTTCCATTTCTAAGATGGCTGATAAATTCGACCATACAGAAAAGGATATTAAACGTGCCTTAAAATACTGGGAGAAAAAACACTTACTCCAGTTAGAATATAATTCCGGCGAACAGCTTACCGGCATCTGCCTGTGCGAGCCTGTTTCTGCGGTTACGCAGGATTCTGAACATGCAGAAAAGCCTACGGAAGCATCTTCTGTAGATATCCGTCCATCTTATACAAAAGACCAGATTCTGTCTTTCCAGAATGATGAGGCTTCCAGCGATTTATTATTCATTATTGAACGCTATATCGGACATCCTTTGTCCATCAAGGATTATGAAACCATTCTTTACTGGTCAGATGAATTGAAATTCTCCACAGACCTGATTGAATATCTGGTAGAATCCTGTGTGGACAACGGTCATAAGAGCATCCGCTATATGGACAAGATTGCCCTTTCCTGGTCTGCTTCTTCTATCCGTACTGCGGAAGATGCCAGACGTTCTTCCAGTGCCTATAAGCAGACACATTATGGTGTCATGAAGGCATTTGGAATCAGCGGCAGAAAGCTGGCCGAATACGAACTTGAACTGGTAGATAAATGGACCAGCCAGTTTGGATTTACACTGGATATCATTTCCGAGGCATGCAAACGGACACTGCAGGCGACAAATCAGCCAAGCTTCCAGTATGCCGATACCATCTTAGAGAACTGGCATAAATGTAATATCCACCATTTAGAGGATATTGCTATATTAGACACTGCTTATAAAAAAAGCAAGGCATCTTCTTCCCGCAATGTCACCGTAAACAAGACTGCCGCCAACCGGTTTAACAATTTTTCACAGCGTACCTATAATTTTGAACAGCTTGAAAAACAGCTCTTAAATAATTAAGACACTTTTTCAGGAATACTAAAGGAGCATTTCATGTCTCTTAATAATTCACAATACGATACTTTAATCCGGCAATATAATGCCAGACAGTTTCACAATCAGCATCTTCTGGATGAACACATTCAGGAAGTCTACGGAAAATGTCCGCGCCTTACAGAAATAGACAACGAGATTTCTTCCATCTCAGTAGCAAGTGCAAAACAGCTTTTATCTGATGATGGAGCAGAAGATTCCTCTGTTCTCTCTTCATTAAAAGAGCAGCTTGCTGCTCTTCGCAGGGAGAAACAGAATCTGATTGCTTCTCTGGGTTATCCGGCTGATTATCTGGAACCGGTTTACACCTGTAAGGACTGTAAGGATACCGGTTATATTGGGAATGAACGCTGTCATTGTTTTGTACAGGCTGCCATTGATTTAGTCTATACGCAGTCTAATGTAAAAGATATTTTAGCCAAAGAGAATTTTTCGAATTTCTCTTATGCATACTATTCCAAAGAGCAGATAAATCCCACAACCGGATTATCTGCTTATGATACTGTAAAAAAAGCTGTTGCAGACTGCAAGTCCTTTATCGAGCATTTTGATACCTCTTTTGAAAATCTCTTTTTCTATGGAGCAACCGGTGTTGGTAAGACTTTTCTTTCAAACTGCGTTGCCAAAGAGCTTTTAGATAAAGGACATTCCGTTATTTATTTTACAGCCTTCCAATTATTTGATATATTTGAAAAGGACACTTTCCAGAAGGACGCTGCAGCTTCTGCTGCCGGACAGAATATCTTCGACTGTGATCTTTTAATCATTGATGACCTTGGAACCGAACTTGCCAACTCCTTTACGGCATCCCGGCTTTTCCTGTGTCTGAACGAACGTATGCTGCGTCAGAAATCAACATTGATTTCTACGAATTTAAGTATCGACCAGCTTGCTGATGTATATTCCGAACGTATCTGCTCCCGCATCTTCAGCAGCTATACGATGATTAAGCTTTTTGGAGACGATATCCGTCTTAAGAAAAAGCTGCATTAATTACGCATTCAATTAGATGCTATATCTATTGAACTATATAAGATAAATTATTTCTATGGAGGAACCTATTCATGTCAAACAGTGAAAGAAACTTAGAAACCCTTCCTACTGGTTCTCTTGGAATTATTCCATTACAGAGCTGCCAGGAATTAGGAGAAAAAGTTGACAAATACCTTGTCAAATGGAGAGACGAAAGACAGCATCAGCACCAGAATGATGCAGCTTTTATGGGCTACAAACGTGATTCTTATATCATCGAAGCTGTTACCCCTCGTTTTGGTTCAGGCGAGGCAAAGGGAATGATCAAAGAAACTGTTCGTGGTTACGACCTTTATCTTATGGTTGATGTTACCAACTACAGCCTTACTTATTCTCTGTGTGGTCAGACAAACCATATGTCCCCAGATGATCATTACCAGGATTTAAAGAGAATTATTGCTGCAATTGGCGGCAAAGCAAGAAGAATTACTGTTATCATCCCATTCCTTTATGAAAGCCGCCAGCATAGAAGAAGCACCAGGGAATCCTTGGACTGTGCACTGGCTTTACAGGAACTGGTTGCCATGGGCGTTGACAACATTATTACATTTGATGCACATGATCCTCGTGTCCAGAATGCAATTCCTTTAAAGGGTGGTTTTGAAACTGTTCAGCCTGCATACCAGTTTATCAAAGGTATCTGCAAGAACGTTCCTGACTTACAGATTGATTCTGACCACATGATGATTATCAGCCCGGATGAGGGTGGTACCGGACGTGCAATTTATCTTTCCAGTGTACTTGGTCTGGATATGGGTATGTTCTACAAACGCCGTGATTACAGCAGAATTGTTGACGGACGTAACCCTATTGTCGCACATGAATTTTTAGGTTCTTCCGTAGAAGGAAAAGATGTTCTGATTATCGATGATATGATTTCTTCCGGAGAAAGCATGATTGACGTTGCAACCGAATTAAAAAAGAGAAAAGCAAACAGAATCTTTGTTGTTGCAACCTTCGGACTTTTCACCAATGGTCTGGAAAAATTCGATAAAGCTGTAGAAGATGGAACTATCTACCGTGTAGTTACCACCAACCTGACTTATCAGACTCCGGAGCTTTTAAGCCGTCCATATTATATCAACTGTGACATGAGCAAATATATTGCTTATATTATCGATACATTGAATCATGATGCTTCTATCAGTGAGCTCTTAGATCCAAATGAACGCATCCAGAAGCTTATAAAGAAATATAAAGCTAATCAGAAAAAGAAATAAATAACGGCAGCAAAAATGGCTTCGGAATTCCGAAGCCATTTTAATAGCATGAGCAAAATAAAACTAGAATAAGTTAACCTTGCCTGCATATGTATCGTTTATAACATAGTATGCTGCATATTCTTCCGGTTTTAAATAAACCTTTAAAGACTTGATGCTGGATGCCCTGTGTCCGTCTGCTGTGAAAGCTTCTTTTGCTCTCTCAATCACGTTTGCAACAACATCTTCATTACCATCAAACTGAACAAATACTTCCGGTACAAGTTCTTTCTTCTCTGCCTTGGCAGTTTTCTTAGCTGCTGCTTTCTTGGTTGCTTTCTTTGCGGTAGTCTTTGCTGCTGCTTTTACAGTTGTCTCTGCTTTCTTTGCTGTCTCTTCTGCCTTCTTAACTGTCTCTTCTGCTTTCTTTACTACGGTTTCTGCTTTCTTCGCTACAACTTCTTTTGCTTCTGCCTTAACCTCTTCTGCCTTAACTACTGCCTTTGTCTCTGTAGCTTTTACTGCTGCCTTTACTTCGGCTGCTTTCTCAACTGGTCTCTTCTGCATTATAATTCCCTCCCTGAAAATTAATCACACACTAAAAACTTCTCCATTGCTAAAAGAGCTTCTTCTTCATCATTCCCCTCTGCAACAATGTTAACCGTCATTCCTTTGGACGGATTAAATGCCATAATTCCCATGATGCTCTTGGCATTAATTTTACGGTTATCACTTTCCAGAGTAATATTGCTGTCAAACCGGCAGGCAACCTGAACCAACTCTGCAATTGGATTATCATGTTTTTTTGAAACGTTTGAAACTGTAACTTCTTTTCTACTCATGTTATCTTCCTCGCTTCTAAGTAGTACAATTCGTACAAAAATTAATATATCCTACACGAACAGATTTTGCAATAGACTTTGTGAAAATACAGCACTAATACCGAAACTGCCAAGAAACTTCGGCTTTTTTTAGGCAATTTTATATGTTTTTTACGCCTTATTCACGCCTGTCTCTGCCCGTATCCCTATTCTGCCATTTTCATATAAGCAAAATATACATTACCTGCTGCATCAAATACATTCTGTGCATCCGTCATTGACATCTTCTCTGTTGCACCGGTTGCCGGATTATAAACATAGACTCCTGCATTATCATAGCCTGTAATTAATACAGCTTCACTTCCACTACTCATGGCAAATACCGGTGTTCCCAGATTGACATAATATAACACTGCATCCAGATCACTTCCAGTCAAATCAATGACTACAGAGTCCTGCAGGGTATCCTTTAAAATTTGTTTTGGTGTATTTCCGGATGTCATCAATTCTCCTACACCAACATTTAATCCCTGCATCGAAAGCATACCATTGATTGCTTTTGCTATCGTTGTTCCGGATGCGTCTGCATCACCTATTGTAATCGTCAGTGGTGACTGGGAAGATTTTCTTGCCCTCTTCCAGATATACTGCTGTCTGCTTCCTACCACAACGCCCACATTATCATTTGCCACTGCAATGGCTTTTGCCGCATTATCCGTTGCCAGCACTACTCTTCCGGCAGAATAAGCATAATAATAATCTGTCTCTTCCGGTTCTTTCAGATTCACATTTCTCGGCGACTCCAATACAATCCGCTTCGGAGTCAGCAGACGATCCGAGCTTATCTCTTCTTCCTGTAATAATTGCAGCTGCAGCTGCGTCTGTTTTCGTTCCGTTACCGTACTGTGAATGCTGACTACTTCTGCAGAATCTCCCTCACGATTCATAATTGTATCCTGTTCCGCCGGGACATAAGCCATACCGTTATACTGTTCCCGGTTCAGATAAATAGTATAATCCACAACTTCTACAGATGCCACATAATATCCATCCTTATGGTAATCTTTTAACACTCCGTGTTCTTCATCATCCGTATCTACAATATAAATATGATTCATCGGGAACTGTACATTTCCGGCAGAATCTGTATACACATCACTGTCATCCGCCTCGCCATAGATAAAATCATCTTCCATAAATGCCAGTGGCCTGATATACGTTCCTGCTGCCGCTGCCACTTCAAAGCTTTTCGAATTCTCCAGATTCAGAACAGTAATTTTCGAACCGCTGTCACTGTTGCCATCTGCAATATAAGCAACAAACTGATTATTCTCTGATACCGCATAATTTCCTGTTTCAAATCCGCTGACTACTTCCTTTTCTTTGGTAGTAGCAAGATTAATCTCATACAGTGTCCCACCCATCATAATGTAGAACATTCCACTTTCATTTTCATACATCAGCTGTCCCAGTTCTGATTTCAGCACTTCGTAAGAGTGGGTGGATGGTATAAACAGTTCCTCTTCTACTGTATTTGCCACGCTGTCATAATGATAAACACCTACGCCCACCTGACCTTCGTGGTTTCCCCTGTTCATATAACCATATACAACAAAATCAGCACTTCCTGTTTCATCCACCTTAATAATCCGGATATCATGTTCCTTATGATTTTCCCTGGAATCAATCCCCTCATAACCACGGAAGCTGAACACCTGGGAAAGCTTTTTTTCTGTCGCATTGTAACACCAGAGTTCTCCTTCTTTTACAAAACAGAGAATACTTCCGGTCTCATTACTCTTATATTCCACATCGGACGAACATATTCCAAGCTGTAAATAATTCTCATAAAAATCATCATTCTCTGCCCGGAAAATTTCATCCATGGTTCTCTCAAAATTCAATAGATACATCCGGTCATTGGTATAACGGACACGGTAATATTCTTCTACATTATAATATTCCAGTTCCCCATTATCTCCGGTTGCCGTCACTACATAATCCAATAGAATTACATTATAGGAATTGTTGATTTCTTTGATGCTTACCGATGGGTCCGTCAGAACGGTCCCATTGAATTTATCCCATGTTACCTGTCGCAGTGTGGAATGAATACTGACATTGGCAAGTGTGGTATTATCCGCAGAAGAATCCGGTTCCATATAAGTTGCCAGAGAACCGCTTCCATCCTTTTGAAATGTTTTTTCATGGAAATCTTTTGCAAAATCAATGCTTTCCTTCACATAACAATCCTGCGGTTCAATAATCCTTGTATAATAATTTAAGGTATCATCCCCATGCAGTAAATGTATAATCAACAGATATTCTGCATTGGAATCCAGAAGATTCTGAATCGGAAGGTCTGCTGTAATCACTCCATTCTTCTGGGAATAACTATCTACCTTCGCATCTGCAATAAGCCGCTTGGTATCCATACTCCGAATTTCATAGGAAAGTTCATCCACTGCGTAGCTTCCATTCTGAACGCGGATTGGAAGCAGCCTGTCCGTATCAATCGGTGTAATGCTGTCCCTCATGTAAACTGCATTCATTTCATCTACATACCCGTAGAGTTCATTGATTTTCTGCTCTTTATAATAAAGCTGGACAGTCGGCAGCGTTGCCTCCTCCAGTTCTGTTGTCATATCAGGATTTGTTTTATTTGTCAAAAAACTAAACACTACGGTTGATACCAGAAACACACCTGCTAACACCAGTGCCCGAATCATTCCCTTATTCATCTGTATTCCTCATCTTCCTAAACTACGAAAAACACGCTTTGCGAGTTTCTCGAGTTATCGCGGTGCTCGTCAAATCTGCATGCAAGCATGCGATTTTTCTCGCTACTCACGTAAACAAACAATATAGCCATCAAAAAACGACAGCTATATTGTAATTCCTTTTTTGCAAAAGCTCAACCTCTATTTTATTACCTGCTACCAGCATCTGCGGCAGCGTCTGTAACGGCATCTGCGGTAAAACATCTCATGAAACAGAAGAATTTCCGGAGCATCCATGTCTTCCCGGTTTTCCCCAAGTCCCGCCTTATCACGGATTCTCTTACAAATCTGCCGCAGCATCAGCCGATCCGGATACTCGTCAAACATGAGACTTCCCTCATATTCCATCTTATCGCATTCTTCTTCCACCAGTTCCTGTACTTTTCTTATCTCCATCGGATACATCTCTTTCATGCGGTCTAAATCCCTCTGATATTCTAGCTCCGTCATGTAAAGATTCTGGATTGGGTTTGTCATATAAAAGGGCTGTTTGCCCGGCATCTGCTGCTGTTGCATCTTAAAGAAAATATCCTGATTATAATCCAATGTTTCCTTCTCTCCTGATTCTCATCAGTATAATATATGCAGGAGAGACTGTTTGTTGACGGCAAAAATGCTGTTATCTGTTTGTTTCCAACGACATCAGAAATAATACCGCTGTCAGTTCCTTTGGGAACATGGCATGCAGTTTCAGAATTTCTTTTGACGTCAGTGTGTCCTGTTGTGCCGCATAATATGCAACCGCAGCCACCAGCATTTCTTTTCCAAAGTTTTTAACTTCTGCAATCAGTCCTGCCGGCTCCCTTAATTTATGTGCAATGATACATTCTGTCACCTGTCTCAACTCTGCATCTGCCAACTTCTTATGAAGTGTTTCCACAAAATGTTCCATGGAATATTCAATTGCTGCATCTACATCAAATACCTCTCCACAGATTTCTGCCGCTGCAAGGAAATATTCCCTCGGTGACATTTTCTCCTTTTCACTTCGTTCTGCCAGAAGTGTATGCACTTTATTAAATTCGCTTTTCTTAGCAAAACGTTTTACCGGCATTTCATCCCTGACCAGTAAATCCAGTTCTGTCATCCGATACAAAAAGTGATCCATTGCCCTGCGGTATTTCTCCATGGATTCCTTTTCAAAGGTATATACATAGCCATAATATTTTCCATAAACCTTCATGGTATCCTGGTATCCCATTCTGGCATTTGCCATTAAAAGAGCATGGTCAAAATTCATCATGGTTCCAAGGGAGCGGCTTGGCTTGATATAAGTTACATACGGCCGCTTGGCATAGGCATCGTGTGCCGGTGATGTATGTAAATCAACAGCAATAATCTGCTGTGCTCCCATTCGGATGGCAAGGTCAATTGGAAGATCATCATAATAGCATCCATCCAGATACGTTGTCTCTCCGATTTTATGCATCGGGAATAATGGAAAAATTGCAGAAGATGCCAGAATATAATCTTTCATAAGTCCTTCCGGAATGTCACGCTTTGTCAGTTCGCAGGGTTTTAAAGACGGAAATTCCACCGTAACCAATCCAAAATCTGTCTTTGATTTCCGAATCTTATCCTCTTCTATCAGTGTTTCAATAAAAGCAGTAAAAGGTGAAATATCTGCACCTTTATTCTTTACATATTTTTTCAGGAATGGACCAATTGCCTCTCTCTGGTCATACATGCCCTCTATGGTATCCGTCAGATTGATTCCATCCTCCATCATATCTTCCATGGTTATGGTGCTCCATAGTTCATAAGCCCTGTCATAATCTCCCGTTGCCATTAAGGCTCCGTTAATGGAACCTATGGATGTTCCGGTTACAATCTGATAATCGATGCCAAGTTCATTTAATGCTTTCCAGACTCCCAGTTCATAAGAGCCTTTCGTACCGCCTCCACTTAATGCAATTCCACGTTTCATATAAGTCCTCCTCCGGTTATCTCCCGGCTTCTGCCCTTCTTTTAAGAAAGCCAGACTGTCAGTTTCTCTCCATTGAATGCGAACTCATTTTTACGTCCTTTGTAACATATCACAAATTTCTTATATACTTTTTCATAACCTTTATGCAGCATCCGGACCGTTAATGTCTCATCCTTTGTGATGGTCATCTCATATTCATTATATACACCATCCTGATATGTAAAATCTTCTCCGTTATCCTGATAATGCACATAACGGTCTTCTCCCGGATATACATCAAGAATCAGGGTATCCAGTTCAATCTCTCCCACATACTGCATCGGTTCAAAACATGGGATAATGCTTCCTGCTTTTACAAAAACCGGGCATACATCAAGAGGTGCGTCTTTTACAATATACTGCTTTCCAGTATATTTTTCCCTTGTATCATAGTCATACCAGGTTCCCTCCGGCAGATACAAAAGCTTCTTCGTCATTCCCTGCTCTACTACAGGAGCTACCAGCATATGCTCTCCAAACAGGAATTCTCCATTGAGATTCCAGGTTTCTTTATCTTTCTCATAATGCAATACCAGTGGACGGATTACCGGCATACCATTCTGCTCCGTCTCATGGAATAAATCATAAAGGTATGGCAGTAATTTATAACGAAGTTCAATATATTTCCGGTTAATATTTAATGTCTCTTCTCCGAAAAGCCACGGCTCCTGTCTGGTAGAACCCTTGGAAGAATGATTCCGGAACAACGGTGAAAAACAGCCAACCTGTACCCATCTTGACAACAGCTCCGGCGTCACATCTGCACCGAATCCACCTACATCTGTTCCGATAAATACCATACCGGATAATCCCAGATTGCACATCTGTGGAATTGCCATCCGCAGGTGCTCCCACAGGCTCTGATTATCTCCTGTCCATGCTGTGGTATACTTTTGGGAACCACTGTAACAGGCACGGGTGATTACAAATGGTCTTCTGCCGTCCTGCTTCTTCAAGCCTTCATAGGTAGCCTTTGCCATCAGATGTCCATAGACATTGTGCATCTGGCCATGGTCACATGATCTGTCTTCGTCTGTAAATACGACATCTTCCGGCAGTTCTCCACGAAAGCTTGCCGGCTCATTCATATCATTCCATACACCGCGGACTCCTAAGTCCACAAGATATTTCTGTTTCTCTCCCCACCACTGTCTTACCTTTGGATTTCCAAAGTCAGGGTATACCGCATCTCCAGGCCATACTGCATTTACATAGGTATCCCCTTCCGGTGTCTTGGCAAAATATCCCTGCTCCATGCCTTCATCATACATATCATAACCTGGGTCTAATTTGACACCCGGGTCAATGATAGTAACAATTTTAAATCCTTTTTTCTTTAAATCTGCAATCACTTCACCAGGCCTGCCAAAGTCCTTTTCATTCCAGGTAAAGACCCGGTAGCCATCCATATAGTCAATATCCAGATGAATCGTATCAATCGGAATCTTTAATGCACGGTATTTATCCGCAATTGCGCGAATCTCTGCGGAAGTCTCATATCCCCAGCGCGACTGATGATAGCCTAATGTATAAAGCTGCGGAAGCGGTGTTCTTCCGGTCAGATAAGTATAATCAGCTACTACCTCCGGCATATTATCCCCGGCAATAAAATAGTAATCCAGATTGCCACGGTCTGAGCCAAAGAAATAGTATTCCTTATTTTCTTTTGCCAGATCAAAATAAGTCTTACAGGTATTATCAAAAAAGATTCCGTATACGCAGCTTTTACGCAATGCTATAAAGAACGGGATTGATTTATACAATGCTTTAAAGGCTTCCGTATGCGCCGCCGGATTATCCGTATTCCACATCTCATAATCATAATTCTTCTTATTTAATACACCTGCTTTATCACCAAAGCCATAGAAGGCTTCGTCTCCTTCCATGCGTTTTACAGCCTGCACATGATAATTCTTATCTGTCGCCTGTGGCACCTCATGTCCCTCTGCTTTTAAGAATTCGATAAATTTCTCACTAATCTGTGTTGCAAATTTCCTTCCACCACGATAGTCCGCACAGAGAAGCTGTCCATTCACATCATAAAAATCCACCATAAAATTATCATATACGCGTATGATTAATTTTGCAGTCCGAACCTCAAGATAATCAATTCCTTCCTGCACATCAAAATGTATATGCTTTGACTTTTCTCCCTCGATGGCTTTTGAACGATGTTCCTCACATTCGAACGGAACAAACACATTTACAATGTTATCTGTCAGAACCTCTAAACTTCCCTTGCCATATTCAAATGCAAAATGAATGATTCCATTCTCCACATAATAAGATTTTCTTTTTCCCAGCATACTTTTTCCTCCGCTTTTGCTTATATTAGCAGTAATGTACCTCCCACTATCATAAGTAATCCAAAGAATGCCTTTGGCTGTAGTCTTTCATTTAAAAACACAGATGAAAATACAATTGTAACTACAATGCTTAGTTTATCAATCGGCACCACTACGCTGGCTTCGCCCAGCTGCAGTGCCCGGTAATAACAAAGCCAGGATGCTCCGGTTGCTATTCCGGATAAAATCAGAAACATTCCATCCCGGAAGGTCATACTCCGGACCTGTTTCTGTTTCTTTGTCACAAATACTACCACCCATGCCATAACAAGTACCACTCCAGTACGATATGCCGTCCCGAGATTGGAATTCACACCATCTATTCCCACCTTGGCAAGGATGGACGTCAGACTGGCAAATACTGCCGACAGCAGTGCATAGATAAGCCATGCCCGGCTCTTTGTGCCACTGCTTTTCTTTCTGGTAATCATGAGCATCGTTCCAACGCCTATCAATACCATGGCAATGATTTTCTTCTCGTTCAGTCCTTCATTTAAGAAAATGACTGCCAGAATCATCGTCAGGATTGTACTGGATTTATCAATCGGTGTTACTTTATTTACATCTCCTAGCTGCAATGCCCGAAAATAGCAAAGCCAGGATGCCCCGGTCGCTATTCCGGATAATGTAAGATAAATTAACGTCCGCGTTCCTATACTTCCGATTGGAGTATAAGATCCGGTAAGCCGTACCATAATCCATGCAAAAATCAATACTACAATCGTCCGGATTGCTGTTGCAAGATTCGAGTCTATTTTCTTAATTCCAACTTTTGCCAATATTGCCGTAATACCTGCAAAAAAAGCAGAGCCACATGCATATGCAAGCCACATATTTATTCCTCTTTTCTATTATCCCGGGAAAATTCTGTCTTAATCTGCACTGCAACAGACTTTATTTTTACCACCCACTTTTGCATCGTTCAAATACAGATGCCACTTCACTTAATATCCATACCCGTCATAATGTTTCAAATATTATCTTATTCCATTCTTCCGCCTCTTTCGGTATTTCTCTTCTCTTGTTTGTTCTTTCCTGCACCCTTCATTCCCCATACATATCCTATTTCAGAAATCCATTTACAATCTGCTCCTCTGCCTCTTTTTCAGACAGTCCCAGTGTCATCAGCTTAATCAGCTGTTCTCCTGCTATTTTTCCAATTGCTGCCTCATGAATCAATGCTGCATCGATATCATTTGCTGCAAGAGACGGAATTGCCTCCACCTTTCCATTGTCCATGATGATGGCATCACATTCTGTATGTCCGCTGCATGCATTATTACCACGAATATAAGAAACAAACTTCTGGTGGGAATCTCCCTTTGCTACCGAACGAGATACCACATTTGCACTGGAATGTGCTCCATTTAAATCTACCGTAAAATCTGTCTCTGCCTTCTGCTGTCCATGAGTCATAATACGTTCATGAATCACAAGGGACGCATCTTCTTTAAGGTCTGCTTCGGTTGTACGGATTGTGGAGTCTACTCCTTTAATCTGAACACTGTCCATATCCCTGTCTCTTATACACATCTCCGAGCCCACGAGACTACGCTGCATCTC
>ERZ1027074.706-NODE-706-length-13315-cov-6.823303_pt1 | contig 13315 bp, 9 predicted proteins | sample MGYA00519417_ERZ1027074 | MGnify/ENA primary metagenome ERZ1027074 (study PRJEB26926, sample SAMN06164770) | human gut metagenome | biome: ENVO:00009003; feature: ENVO:2100002; material: ENVO:00002003 | host: Homo sapiens | place: USA | collected 2012 ...
ATCTACACTCGACTAGTCGTCGGCAGCGTCAGATGTGTATAAGAGACAGGCAAAAAGCAATAGCGGAAATCTGGATATAGACGAGAATTTCTACGGCGACCAGGACTTCGATATGGAAGACTTTGATCCCGAAGGATTTGATATGGGCGGTGCCTCCTCACCGGACCCTTATGAGCAAGAAAACTATTAATCTTAACGGGGGCGGACGTTACACGTCCGCCCCTCTCTTTTTATAAACACCATGCCTGACACCCTTATCGTCCTTATCGGCCCTACCGGTGTAGGAAAGACCGAACTAAGCCTTTCCATTGCCGAACACTTCCGGACTTCCATTGTTTCGGCAGACTCACGCCAATTGTATGCAGACCTGAAGATAGGAACTGCCGCCCCTACCCCCGAGCAACTGGCGCGTGTTCCTCATTATTTTGTCGGAACATTACAGCTAACAGATTATTACAGCGCCGCACAATACGAAGCAGACGTACTGGCACAACTGGAAATCCTATACCAAAACCATGACACTGTAATACTGACCGGAGGTTCCATGATGTATATAGATGCCATTTGCAAAGGCATAGATGATATCCCCACTGTAGACAATGAAACACGCCAGCTGATGCTACGACGTTACGAACAGGAAGGGCTGGACACTCTGTGCGCCGAACTAAGGCTGCTGGACCCCGAGTATTACAAAATAGTGGATTTGAAAAATCCCAAACGAGTAATACATGCATTGGAAATATGCTACATGACCGGAAAAACTTATACTTCTTTCCGTACCCGTACTCACAAGGAACGCCCTTTCCGCATCATCAAAATAGGATTAACCCGCGACCGCGAAGAATTGTATGACCGCATCAACCGCCGCGTGGACATCATGATGCAGGACGGCTTGCTGGAAGAAGCCCGGCAGGTATATCCTTTCCGGCATCTGAACTCGCTCAATACCGTAGGATACAAAGAAATGTTCAAGTATCTGGACGGAGAATGGACATTGGAATTCGCTATCGGGAAAATCAAGCAAAATTCCCGCATTTACTCTCGTAAACAGATGACCTGGTTCAAACGGGACAAAGACATCGTGTGGTTCCATCCCGACCAACAAACAGAAATTATGCAATATATTCATTCAGTTAACCACTAATTACAATCATGAAAAAATTACTAACCTTCATCATGGCTTGTGTCATAAGCCTGGGTGCAACAGCCCAAATCTCGGAAAAAGCATTTGAGAAATGGCATCAGAACAAGTATTCCATGTTCATCCACTTCGGTCTTTATTCCGAACTGGGAGGCGTATGGGAAGGCAACCCCGTCACCCGAGGATACAGTGAACAAATCCAATCGTTTGCGGGAATCTTCAGTGACTGGTATGGAGATACCGCCCTGCGTTTCAATCCCACCCTGTTTGATGCAGACGCTATCGTGTCACTGGCCAAAGAAGCCGGTATGCGCTCCATCATCATTACCACCAAGCATCACGACGGTTTCTGTATGTTCCGTACAGCCACCACCGACTATAATTCATACGATGCCACCCCCGGCAAGCGCGACTTCATAAAAGAGATGGCGGAAGCTTGCAAACGTGGCGGAATCAACTTCGGCATCTATTTCTCACTGATAGACTGGCATTTTCCACAAGCCTATCCTATCTCCAGCCATAACTGTGATTTCATCACCCCACAGCATCATGAATTCACCAAAGCCCAAGTTACCGAACTGTTGACCAACTACGGTCCCATCTCCGAACTATGGTTTGACATGGGTTCCAACACTCCTGAACAAAGCAAGGAACTGTATCAACTGGTGCACAGATTGCAACCAGACTGTATGGTAAGCGGCCGGTTGGGCAACGATCAGTATGACTTCAGTGTCATGGCAGACAACACATACCCCGAAGGCTCCTTGCAGACCGCATGGCAAACAGCAGCTTCCATGTTCGATGAAACCTGGAGCTACCGTTCCTGGCAGAAAAGGGGGGACGTTCACACCAAAGCGATGGAAAAACTACGCAGCCTGATCAATGTAGTTTCCCATGGCGGAAACTTCCTGCTGAACATCGGTCCCAAAGGTGACGGTTCCGTAGTACCCTTTGAAAGAGAGGTTCTGAAAGAAATCGGTATCTGGTTGAAGAAAAACGGTGAAGCCATTTATGGCACAGAAGCCTCTCCTTTCCGTGAGCAATTCGAATGGGGAACCATTACCCGCAAAGGCAATAACCTCTACCTCATCTTATCAGGCAACCGCCCTGCCGATGGTAAAATCACTTTGAACGTGCCGGGATGCAAACTGCAAAAAGCAGACATTAAAGCTATTCAGAAAGGACAGGAGATGATCTTCACACTGCCCGCCGACGCATACGGAAAAGACATCCAAGTGATTTGCGCCACGTTCGACCAACCGGTGAAACCGCAACCTATGGCTGCACAGCGCACTCCCAATTATAGTTATTCCTGTTTCGATTATTACAGCAACTACCGCAGTACGGTGAGCTATCAATGGAGCATCAACAAATCCAACCTCAACGCATTGGAATTTACCTATACTCCGCAGGAGAACGGTAAGGAATTACTGGTTGAAGTAGATGGAAAACCTTACACAGTAACCCTTGACGCAGGCAAGGCACAGGCATTAAACCTGCCTTCCAAGACCGTATGGGGTCAGCGTTACTTCTGCGGACCGGGCAGCGGATTGTTCGATGCTCCTGCCACCATTCATACTGATCCGGACAAAGCACCGGTAAGAAAAGGACAATGGAAAGAAGTGAATGAGGAAAAAGCCATGTTCCCCAGCAATATTCTGGAAAGTTACTTCCTGATGCAGCAGGTAGAATCGCCCAAAGCACAAGATATTCTAGTAGATGTAGGTGCCGGAAACGGTATCGAAATCTATCTGAACGGCAAGTCGGTAATGAAACACCTCAACCCTTACCGCTGCAAGTTCCGCGAGGAAAAGGTGCTGCTACCGCTTCAAAAAGGCAGTAACCAAATTGTGGTAAGAATATACAACCGCTTTGAAAAAGAAACAGGCTATCTGCTGCGCCCATCAGCGGAACAGGTTATCTACAAGCAGAAATTCACTTTGCCGCAAGTGGCAAAAGGAAAAGTTCATACTGTTGTTGTAAAACAGAATAATCTGCCATCCATCCATAAGGACACAGAATTATCCAATCTGAAGGTAGAGGCAAAATAAAACTTTTCAATAAATAAAAAATGAAATACCTCTCCCCGGATGTTTCTGCCATGAAATGTCCGGGGAAAGTTTTATATAAAGAAAACATCATTCTAGAATTTACCAATAGTACTGACAGGCCTCATGCATGAAGATCATAATATTCATAAAGTACCCTTCATACAGTCTGTTCCGATATTATGCTTTCCTCCTGTCTGCCTGATAATTCAGAATTACCCCCAGTACTATCAGTACAGAAAGTACAATCCATGCAACATTCAAAAAGATTCCTTTCCATTCCTGCCGGGTAATGAACTGTGAATACAAAGGTCGTATAATCGGAGCTTGAGGATGGTGGAGTTTACTGCGGGACCGATCAATGGCTTTCTGATAATCATCTAAATCAAAAATACAACGCTCATAACATACAACGGCTTGTCCTTTCTCATGCCTCACCGGAATAACCCATGCCTTAACTTCCCGCTCCTCATACTTATGACGGGGCAATGAATCGGTAAATGCAGGAGCTACAGAGAAATGATATTGCTTCTGTTCCTTACGATAGCGGTGTCTGCCCATACTTCGTGTCACCTCACGAGTGACAGTCACACTGCTCCTTCGGGCATAATCCACCTCCAGAGTATCGAAAGTAAAATACAGAGCATTATTCTCCAAATTATATAAATCGGTAACAGCATGATAACGCACCACTTCATCTGCCGAATGAAAAAGCCAGTTCTGTAAAGGAATATTAAAGGCCATACTTGCAGCTGCCATCAATATAAGAAAAGGAATTTTCCATCTTGAAGCAACGATAAAAGCCCCTCCGGCGAGAGTGAGTAACGGAGGTAAAGCATACGTCGTAATTTGTAACCAACCACCCGGATTAAAACCCAGGATAACGGTGAACAAAATTCCCACAAAAGAAGGAATGAAAAGTAACAGTAACAGCTTTACAACCCAATTTTTCATATTCAATATTAGTTTTATCCTGCCAAAGATAGCAATATAATTCTTGTTGTCTAAATCAAATTAGTAAATATTTTTTCTATACAACAAGGCTAGGATTCATGAAACTGACAGGGAAAAAACAATAAGATAAGACCGATAAAAAAATCAGCTGTAAAGGAGGAAATTTCCACCCTTACAGCTGATAACTTTATCTAATCTTACTATTCAGACTTTCTTCCGCCTGTAACTACATCTCTGCAAACAAGGGGAAAATATTTATTCGGCAATCGTCACATTCGTCACCCTTTCCAGCCAGAAGCGGTTCCGGTTAGGATGGAACGGTTTGTATTCCGTATTCAACTTAATGGTGTTATTGCGGAAGACCAACCCATCGACAGACTTGGCATAAAGAATAGGAGCGTCGAAGGTTTCAAACTCATTGTCTTCAATCACAATGCCACCCTCGGGTCCGCCGTGGAAATATTGCTGCTGTCCCTTCAGGTCGGGAATCTCCGGATAGATGGAGATAACCGCATTGGTAAACTGGAACAGATTAGTCAGCGCGTTTACAAAACGGTTCTTACGGATAATGACATGACGGCAGGCACCGGTCTCAAACCAACCGTTGCAATCGCCGCAAAGCAGAATAGCAGCCCCCGAAGTATGGTCAAACAAGTTATTCTCGACGATAGTCTTGCGCGGGGTACTGAACAAAGAACCGCGTGCACGGTTATTACGGATCACATTGCCGGAAAACAAAACTTCAGGAGTCCATGTGAGGTTCTCTATTCCGAAACCACTTTGTTCATTAATTACCTGGTCTACCGGTTCCTGAAACGTAATCAGGAACTCTCGCGCGCCTTCGGTCTGTTCTTTGTCATAAGGACGGATAGAAATGATCTTATTCTGTTTTCCGACCAGTTCCATCGTATTCGAACGGATAAACTGCACCTCATCACCCGGGCATCCCCACTCGAATCCCCACGACTGACCATGCATATAGCGGCCCACCAAGGTACGGTCGTCCACCCGTTTCACCACTTTCAAATAAGTGCCATGTACATTGATGGCATCATCCATCATCCCCTCATACAACCCGTTGCAAGACACAATCTTACCCTTACAACCGGAAAAATGGGTCGCATCTGCCTGCGTGGTAAAATAACGCGGATCGGCATCCCCTTTCAAACATACGCCAAATTTCTCAAGTGTAATATTTTCACAAAGCTGTGCCAACAATCCCATGCCTTCCGCATAATGTACCTTCACATTCTCAATCGTTGTATTGACATCATGGGAAAGGAATATACCGGGTGTAGGACGTCCCCAGCCACGCATGGCCACCACTGTCCTCGGCACTAGGCGGGCATCTTTCCACCCCGGAGCATGGATACGGCGCGGAGCCACCTCACTGGCTCCTTTCGTCGGACAACCTATGTCACTGGTATTGTAAACCAGATGTTTGGTATCCCCGTCAAAAGCAATTCCCCACGAGTGTCTCATGGTCCATCCTTCACCATAAGCCTCGAATATGGAATCTTTAGCAATGCGATAATCGACCCACGGAGCCGGTTCAAAAACAATTCCATCCTGCGGATCGTTTTCTACGATCTTCACCTGGGCAATATGGGGGTTCTCGAAATCGATGCTGAAGTTCTTTAACAGACAGTTTTCGGAACGCAACAAGGAAACAGGCAACATCCTGCCGTGAAATACAAATTCGGAACCTTGCCCGTCTAATGTCAGATTCTTCATGTCCTCTAATGCGATACCTACTTTCTTGGGATTCGTTTGGTCGTGATTGGAAATATAATACTCGCGCACAGCGGCTCCTTTTTCATGAAATTCATAACGCCCTTCGGGAAAACGGAGGATTACCTTCTCACCTTCCTTATATTCCGCCTTTATCTTGGCAAGCGCTTTTTGAAGAACCGGAGAGGCATTTTTACTGCTATTGGCTTTCAGACCGAAAGCAGAGATTTCATAGACTTTCTGAGCAGAAAGAGTGGTGCACGATAACACCAGACTCAATGATAAAACAGATAATAATTTCATTTTCAGTTAGAATTAAGAATTAATCGTATTGAAGTTTAAAGATACAGTGAAAGGAAATAGCCCAATCTATTAATCAGATTTGTTTAAATTCTTTTAACATAGACTTGAAACAAAACACAAGCATGAAAAAGGCTTGAAAGCAACGTCTTTCTAATAATAGCAAAGAGGAAATGCAGCCCCAGCTGCACTCCCCCTTTCCTTATCCTTGTTACTATTTTTAAATAGAATGTTATAAAATTATTTTAGAAAGTGTCATGATATCCTTTCACCTTGTTCCAAGCATCCACACCACCCGTCCTCCAGTCTGGAGCAGATGCTTAAGAACAACATAAACTCGATACACTTCACTTAAATGCTACATTATTTGTCAGCTTCCGTCGTCCACTCTTTGGCTCCCTGTTCTTTCAGTTTAGCGGTGAATGCTTTGGCTTTTTCCATACTTGCCTGCTCTTCTTCCGGGCTTGCATAAGCGTGCTTGTAGCCTTTCACCACGTTCCATTCTCCACGAGTGAAGTCGGGGAACTCTACGGCAGCGCAGTTATTGTCCATAGATATCTCACCCAGTTCGGCCAGTGCACACCACTCGGCAAGGTCATACACATCCATATCCAGAGGCAGACCATTCTGCAAACAATATACCAGACGGCTGTCCATGATAAAGTCCATACCCCCGTGTCCGCCTACCTCTTTGGCTATTTCACCATACTTCTTCAGAATAGGGTGCTGGTATTTCTCAACCAAAGCATCCATTTCAGCTTGTGGCAGGAATCCGTGTGAGCTGAGATTGTCCACCTTGGGTTGTACTCCTGAAGCACTCAGCTGATCAGCTCCCAATGCGTAGCCTTCTGTAGGATATTTGTTGGCGAACCCTTTCACACCTGTCAATTGATACAAACGGTTATAGGGTTGCGGAGTCATTACATTGTGTTGTATTTCGATCACTTTACCGTTTTCGGTACGAATCATAGTCGTAGTGTGATCTCCATTACGGAAATTAGTGCATTCTGAACCTGTTTTGGCTTCTACCAATCCTTTTCCTACTACTGATTTGGTATCCATGGCAGTCAGTGTCTTCATACGGTCGCCACGGTGAATATCCAAAACTTGTGCCACAGGGCCAAGGCCGTGTGTAGCATACACATCACCACGATGACGCATATTGAATTCCAGACGCCAGCCCAGTTTATCGTTTTCACCGTTTTTCCAGTAATAATCCCAGAAATCGCTGAGGTTGTGGATGTAAGCTCCTTGTGCGCGGATTACCTCACCGAACACACCGTTCTGCGCCATGTTCAGCGTATTCATCTCAAACCAGTCATAGCAGCAGTTTTCCAGAATGAAGCAGTGCTTGCGTGTTGTCTCGCTCAAGTTGACAAGATCCCAGCATTCCTGCAGGTTCATGGCAGAAGGTACCTCGATGGCTACGTGCTTGCCGTTCTCCAATGCACATTTGGCAATGGGGAAGTGGTGCAACCAGTCTGCGGCGATATATACCAAATCAATATCATCACGTTTACAAAGTTCCTCGTAACCTGTCTCACCCGAGTAGATTGCCGCTTTCGGCATAGAAGCTTTCTTTAAAATGTTCTGGCATGCTTCCGCACGTTTAGGGTCATAATCACAAAGCGCCACGATTTGGGTGCCGGGAATATGGGTGAAACGCGATACAGCTCCGGGACCACGCATTCCCAAGCCAACAAAGCCTACACGCACCACCTCCATTTTAGGAGCAGTAAGTCCGATCACGCTTTTTTGTCCGGCAGGACGTTCGGGGCTTTTTAAACAATAGTTCCCTCGTTCCACTCCCATTGCGTACCTTTATCGGTCGTATGAACAGTAGGAGCCTGAGGTGAACATGCACTCAGCACAACACATGCGCCGGCTACGAGTAATAGTTTGATTTTTTTCATGATAATTGTTTTATAAATAAATAATAAATGAATCGGTTTATGCACGAACACATAATAAATACGCCTATAAAGGACCTTCCCCCCCTAGTGGAAGTGATTTTTTTAGAATCCATGTATTTCCATTCATTGTCATTCAGAAGGATAAACAAAGGCTTGCTGTCCATTGGACATGGAAAAACAAGCCTTTTTCATTGTTTATTCAAAAAAGTTGAAGAAAACAGAAAACATTAGTATCCAGGGTTTTGGTCATCTTTCAACAGCGGATTCACGTCCATGGCAGAAGTCGGAATAGGCATCAGGAGCAAACGATCTCCCCATACTTTATCTATTACAACATATTTTTGCCATTCTTTTTTCACCGGATCAAATCCTCCACAAGGTGCTGTACTTTCGCCATTCATCGCCTCACGACAATATTCCAATCCGTAACGACGTATATCATCGTAACGATGACCTTCGGCTGCCAGCTCAATACGACGCTCATTGCGTACCAACTCAAGAGCCGCATCTTTTGACAGACTGTTCGGAACATTGGGCATACCGCAACGGTCGCGCAAATCATTCAAAGCATGCTGAACTTTTTCATCCCAACCATTATTTTGTACACGAGCTTCAGCATAAGTCAACAAAACCTCAGCATAGCGAATGATCGGATAATCCTCCACACTCTGCCAACCTTGATAAGGAGTAAGAGAAACCAACTTACGGTAATTATATCCGGTCCAAGATTCATTTCCATCTGATCCGGCTTTCAAAGGATCCCACATATAATAGAAATCACCGGAGAAGTCCGTTTCCTGCCATCCTTTCAATGGAAATAAAATAGAAGCATACAAACGGCTGTCACGATTACGGAACTCCTGCATATAAGGGATTGACTTGATGTCCAATGTAGGCACCTTTTCACGGAACACTGCCGGAGCAACCGATTTATAAGTTTCTCCCACCGGCTCTGCAAAATACTTCATCCACATATCGGCAAAACGTGCACGTCTGGTTTCTTCGGAAGGAATTTCAGGAAGAGTTTTTCCATCAATGCTCCAATAGGCATCCACCAGATCCTGCATGGGCTCAAAAGAAGAGTATCCAGATCCCATCTGACTGGGACGAATATATGTATAACGAGTCCAATCACAGTTATTATCATCTGCCATGTATTCACGTGTCAGGATATATTCAGGATTACCCGGATTGGCATTCTCTTTGTGCCACAAGGTTTCATAACTGAACAATCCTTTTACAAACTTGTCTTTGTCAATACCCACTTCAGCAAAATCAATATATTTCTCCATTTCATCAGCTTCCTGCTGTTGTGCCGCATTCAAAGAAGTTACACGGAACAAGGAATGATGTCCTTCCGATATCACTTTGCCGGCAGAAGCCTCAGCCTCTATATAGTTACCGAAATAAAGGGCAGCGCGGGCACGCAAAGCCAAAGCAGCGGCACGGGTAATACGGCTTGACTCATACAAATAACTGCCATCATATTCATCAGGAAGTATTTCGGCTATTTCATTCAGCTCGCTCAAAATAAAAGCCTGTACTTTTTCTGCCGGATCGCGTTTTGCATAAGGTGCATTATATTCGGGCACATCAGTAAAAAGATAGGCCTTGCCAAACTTCGTAGTCAGTTGTAAATACTGCCAGGCACGGAAGAAACGGGCTTCTGCCTTCATACGTTCCTTCAGTCCTTCACTGATATCACATTTATCTACATTGATGATAAAATTATTGGCTATGCGGACTGTACTATAACCATAACCAAAATCATTCCCTGCCGTGATACCATTGGTTTGTACCAACTCATAGGGACCTTCCCACGGTTTATGGCTATGCGCGTTATCGGTATACATTTCATCCCAGATATCCATGCCCGGGAGTTCTGCATACAACGCGTTCAATCCATTCCAAGCATCTTTCTCGTTTTTCCAGAAAGTCTCGGTAGATATATCAGAAGGTGGAACAACGTCCAAATCACATGAAACCATAGATGCACACAGCAGTGCAGAAAATGTGATATATTTAATGTTGAATTTCATAATTTTATTTTTTTGAATTAGAATGATACGTTAACACCAAAGGCTACAGATTTAGCACCAAAAGCACTGATACCACGTCCGGTAGAGGATTCGGGATCAAAGTCCTTCATGTCTTTGTCGGCACGGAAGGTAAACAAGTTCTCGCCGGTAAGGAAGAATTTAAGGGAAGACAATCCCCAACGAGTTACCGCATCCTTCGGAACCATATATCCCAAGCTGATGGTCTTAATACGGAAGTAATCGGCATCAAACAACTGGTAATCAGAGAAATGTTTATTATATTCATCATAGTAATTACCTCCATACAAACGGGGACATGCTGCATTTGGATTCGGATTATCTTCATTCCAACGACTTAAATGATACTTTCTCGGATTAGAATTCAACATAAAGGCAAACACCTGTTCTGACTCAAAAGCCACACTGGTACCGGAAACGCCTTGGCCAAATGCCGACAATTCAAAATTCTTCCATTGCAAATTGATATTTATACCATAAGTAAAATCGGGTACATCTTTGCCAATAATAGTGCGGTCATCATCGGTAATGTCATCTCCCCATTCCACATTTTCACGCTGGGGTACATACTTAATGTCACCGGCATTAGGCTTGCGTCCGTATTTATAATAATGTCCCGCATCAATCTCTTCCTGGGTATACAGTCCATCCGTTTCCAGGCCATAATAAGAACCGATGGCTTCTCCTTCTTTCAGAATATATCTGACTACATCTCCACCATTCTGTATCATATTGTCTGATCCGGCCAAGGTTACGATTTCATTGTTATTAGTAGCAATGTTACCACTTACAGAATAAGACAGGTCACCAATCTTATTGCGGTAGGTTGCTGCCAATTCAAAACCTGTATTACGGACTTTGGCCAAATTCATAACCGGTTTTGTCCAAATACCCGTTTCTGCCGGAACGTTATAGCCCAACAAGATATCTTTAGTATTTTTGATATAATAATCGGCAGTCACACTTAGTTTATTATCGAACAAATCTACATCCAAACCGAAGTCCGCCAAAGCTACAGTCTCCCAACCCAAAGTCTTGTTAGTAATCTGCGCTTCAAGCACCCCCTTCACCGGCTCATCATTAAAATTATAATTTGCATTGCTGCTCAGCAATTCAAAATAGTCATAATATCCTACATTGTTGATATTACCCAACGTACCATACGAAGCTCTCAGTTTCAAGTTATTCAGCCAAGCTATCGGTTTCATGAACGATTCTTCGCTGATACGCCATCCGGCGGAGAAAGAAGGGAACCATCCCCAACGGTTGTCCTTATGGAAACGCGAGGAAGCATCAGCACGAAGATTGGCTTCAAACAAGTAACGGTCTTTATATGAATAGTTTATACGACCAAAGTAAGAAAGCATTTTGCTCTCCACAATACCACGTCCATCAGGTAAATCTTTTGAAATATTATTACCTTGTTCTATATCTTCCAGACCATCGCTTACAAAATCTGTTCGTTTACTATATAACCGTTCAGACTTATAATGCTCGTAGGATGTACCAACCAGAAAATTCACCGCATGTTGTCCCAGTTTCAAATCATACTTGGCAGTAAGAGTAGTCATCATATTGCTGTTGCTGATCCAATACATACTCATTGAGTTCGGACTACTGTTGCCCGTACCGGGAATTTCCTTTCCTGTTTCAAAATGTACTACTTCAGGATACTCAGCCGAATAACTCTTGCTTTTATATTCATAACGCTTATAATCCAATTGTCCCGAAATGACCAAGTTCTCAATAGGTTTCAAATCAAAACCCAAATCATACATGGTATTTTCCGTAGTACTTTTGCTCCAGTTGTCAAAACTAAGCGTACGGAGTGGATTACTATTCATAAAGGTTTGTGTTGCATCCTTACCTCCGGCTATACTACCCCATTCGCCATTAGACTGCTGAGCCACCATAATAGAAGGAACCAAAACAAAATTGGCAATCCATGGAGTGCCGTTTTTTGTATCGGAACTATTACGAATATACTTCACTCCGGTTTTCAAAGTCAGCCATTTGGTGACATCACTTTGAAGGTTAAGATTCAGATTATAACGATCGTCAGTAACCCCCGGCATGAAATTATCATTAAATACATAGCCCACACTGCTAAAGAAACGTACTTTCTCACTGCCTCCGCTAAAGTTCAAAGAATGTTGGGTAGTCAGCACATGTTTGTCCAATACCAGATCAGCCCAATTCGTATTTGGATAGTAATCGGGATTGCTGCCATCTCTAAACCATCCGATTTCTTCATTCGTATAAGCCTGATTTTTTCCTCCTGAAGGATTGGCGTTATATTTAGCTTCATTTAATAAGGTCGCATAATCCCATGAATCAAGGACATCCGGTAAATAAGTCGGAGTTTTGACTCCGACATATCCACTATAAGCCACATTCATTTTCTCTGCCTTTCCTCCTTTAGTCGTAACCAATACAACTCCATAGGCTGCACGAGAACCGTAAATGGCCGAGGAAGCAGCATCTTTCAAGAATGAAATTGACTCAATCGTGTTCGGATCAAGATTGGAAAATACCGTAGCATCTGCAATAGCACCATCGATCACATATAATGGAGCAGAAGTTCCCAAATTACCACGACCACGGAAATTAATAGAAGGTGTTGAACCCGGACGAGAAATAATAGTTACACCGGGAACGGTTCCTTGTACGGCAGACAAAACATTAGTCTGCACACGGTCTTTGATATCATCTGTACTGACAGAAGCAACAGCACCGGTCAAGTTTACTTTCTTTTGAGTACCGTAACCAATCACTACCACTTCATCCAGTGTTTTCGTGTCTTCTTTCAACGTTACATTATAAGAAGTAACTCCAGATTGCACTTTTACCACTTGAGGAAGATAGCCGATATAGCTAATCTGCAATTCATTACCCGAGACTGTCAATGTAAAGTTACCATCGAAATCGGTAATCGTACCATTGGTCGGAGCCCCTTTCTCTACTACAGAAGCACCGATGATAGGCTCTCCCAAAGCATCTTTCACACAACCGGTCACTTTCTTTGCCTGCTGCTGTTGTTGTTTTTCTACAGCAGCCACGGCATTCGCCTTTGACACAATGATCTGATTATTTACTATCTTATAAGTATAACCAGAATTTTTCTGTCTCTTATACACATCTCCGAGCCCACGAGACTACGCTGCATCTCGT
>ERZ1027074.708-NODE-708-length-13304-cov-6.306438_pt1 | contig 13304 bp, 8 predicted proteins | sample MGYA00519417_ERZ1027074 | MGnify/ENA primary metagenome ERZ1027074 (study PRJEB26926, sample SAMN06164770) | human gut metagenome | biome: ENVO:00009003; feature: ENVO:2100002; material: ENVO:00002003 | host: Homo sapiens | place: USA | collected 2012 ...
CTAAAGAATTCCCTATAGGGAGCTCACTTTTGGATATTTATTACGGTTTTAATCTTAATTTCCCCTATCAAGTGGTCAGCGCCAAAGTAAATAACCGCTCCGAAGGGCTGAATTTCCGGGTATACAATAATAAAGATGTGGAATTTCTGGATGTACGGGATTCCTCCGGCATGCGTACGTATGTCCGCTCACTTTGTTTTATCCTATATAAGGCTGTAAGCGAATTGTTCCCGGAAGGAAAGCTGTTTGTAGAGCATCCCGTATCCAAAGGTTATTTCTGCAATCTCCGCATCGGACGTCCTATTGAGCTGGAAGACGTGTCGGCAATCAAGAAGCGGATGCAGGAAATCATAGCCGAGGACATCCCTTTCCGCCGTACCGAATGCCATACCACCGAAGCCGTACGGGTATTCAGCGAACGGGGAATGAACGATAAGGTAAAGCTGCTGGAAACCTCCGGCTCTATATACACCTATTATTATACATTGGGAGATACGGTAGATTACTATTATGGCAACCTGTTGCCCAGCACAGGTTTTATCAAGTTGTTCGACATCGTAAAATATTATGACGGTCTGCTGCTGCGTATCCCCAACAAAGAAAACCCGACCGTACTGGAAGAAGTGGTAAAACAGGAAAAGATGCTTGATGTATTCAAGGAACATCTGCATTGGAACTACATCATGGGACTAAGCAATGTAGGCGACTTCAATCTGGCATGCGAAGCCGGACATGCAACCGACCTCATTAACGTAGCAGAAGCCCTTCAGGAAAAAAAGATAGCTCAGATTGCCGATGAAATCTATCACCGGGGAGAAAACGGCGACCGCGTAAAGCTCGTATTGATCTCCGGCCCTTCTTCGTCCGGAAAAACGACCTTCAGCAAACGGCTTTCGGTGCAACTGATGACCAACGGTCTGCGCCCCTACCCCATTTCTTTGGACAATTACTTTGTAGACAGGGAAGACACTCCGCTGGACGAAAACGGCAATTATGACTACGAATCTCTCTACGCCCTCGACCTTGAGCTGTTCAACAATCAATTGCAAGCTTTGCTACGGGGAGAAGAAGTGGAACTTCCCCGATTCAACTTCACATTGGGCAAAAAAGAATACAAGGGAGACAAACTGCGCATTGACGAGCACACCATTCTTATCTTAGAAGGAATCCATGCCCTGAATCCGGAACTCACTCCGCAGATTCCTGCCGAAAACAAATACAAAATTTATGTATCTGCACTGACCACCATCTCACTGGACGATCACAACTGGATTCCTACTACGGACAACCGCCTGTTGCGCCGCATCATCCGCGACTTCAACTATCGGGGATATTCAGCACAAGAAACCATTTCGCGCTGGCCCAGCGTACGTGCCGGTGAAGACAAATGGATATTCCCCTATCAGGAAAATGCCGATGTCATGTTCAATTCCGCCCTCTTGTTTGAATTTGCCGTACTGCGTTGCCATGCAGAACCTATCCTTACCAGCGTACCACGCAACTGTCCGGAATACGCCGAAGCCTACCGGCTTATGAAGTTCATCAAATATTTCACTCCGGTACAGGATAAGGAAATTCCGCCGACATCCCTGCTCAGGGAGTTCTTAGGCGGCAGTAGTTTCAAATACTAACCCGGCACCCAAACAATCTCTTTGTCCGGAACCGGCAAACAGCTTCGGTCCGGACAAAAATTCCTGCCATAAACATTCTGTTAATTCTGACAGGGAATTACAAACATCCGCATACAACAAACAAAGAAAACTTTAACTTTGTAGGCAAACAAAACAAATCCGGTTATAATGAAAAAAAGCATTCCCATACTTCTTGCGGTTCTCTTTTGCCTGTGTACCCAAACATTTGCACAAAACCGCGCTGATGAACTGATGAAACAGGCACAGGAAAATCTGGCAAAGAAAGAATACATCAAAGCACGCTATCTCTTTTTACAGGCTTACAATGCCTTCGCCACGCAAGAAAACTATGCTCAGGCTGTAAAATGCGGTGTAAATGCCAGTGCCCTCTATCACCGGGAGAATTATTATAAAGAAGCATTCGAACTGTTGCGCAATGCCGAACTACTGGTGAGAGCCGGCGAACAAAAGCTCAAAAAGGACTTTCCTGATTTACGTTTCCGCATCAACAAAGAACGTCTGCAAATGTACATCAGCCTCAAAAACCCCACCCGTGCCAAAGAACAGTTAAACAGACTGGAAGAAACAGCCAAAGCTGCCAAAAATGACTCTCTAAGCAATGACTTTCTGTATACCCAAGCCAGCTATTACTACACTTTCGGCATGAATTCGCAGGGAGATACAGCTTTCAAGAAACTGATAGGACAGTATAAGCAACAAAAGAACTACGCCAAAGTGGATGAATGCTATCAAAATCTCATAAACATTGCCCTTCGGACAAACGATACAGAATTAATGGCGCGTACTTACGACAAATACATAACCTGGACAGATTCTGTTAAAGCACTCACTGCGCAGCAAGAATTGAATGCATTGAAAAAGAAATATAATGAAAGTCTGACTATCATTCAGGAAAAAGACGACTCTCTTTCCTCCAAACAGCATATCATCACCGGTCTTTGCGTTCTGGTAGCCGTTTTAGCGGCAGCATTAGTGACAGGAGCCATCATATTACTACGCTTCATCCTACTGACACGCAAACAAAAGAAAGCAATCGGCATTGCCAACGAACACAATGAACTGAAGACCGAATTCATCCAAAACATCTCCGCCCAAATGGAGCCTACACTGGACACTCTCGACCCGAAGCTGCCCGGCGTACAGGCATTGCGTACTTTCTCCGCTCACATACAAGAGCTGTCCGAACTGGAAAACAGCCTATCAGAACCGTATGAAATGCAAGAAGAGAATATTTCGGCCTTCTGTGAAAACGTTATGAACAAAATACGCGGCAAAGTACAGGAAGATGTATCCCTCATTGTCAATGCTCCCAAACTGAACATAAAGATTAATCCGGAACACCTGGAACGCATCTTACTGCATTTGCTTGAAAACGCGGCCGAATACACCCCCGCCGGCGGAAAAATAGGGCTGGACTTCAAAAAACGCGGCGCTCATACACATCAGTTCATCATAAGCGATACAGGCTGCGGCATCGCCGAAGAACAGCGCGAAAACATATTCAAGCCTTTCACCGAAGTAAAAGATCTGACGCAGGGCGATGGTCTGGGATTACCCATCTGCGCGCTGATTGCCACCAAAATGGATGGCAGCCTTACATTGGACAGTAGCTATGCGAAAGGCACACGGTTTGTATTGGAGCTGCACGCTTAAAAAAATGAGAATTGAGAATCAAAAAAATTGAGAGTTGAAAATAAGTACCGCCATTGTGCTACACGGTAATTTTCAACTCTCAGTTATCTTTAACTATCTCAACGCTTCCACTTCTTCCGGTGTCAGCGGAATCTTTTTGCCTAAACGGCGTGCACCGGTTTCCGTTATCAGATAGTCTTCTTCATTGCGGATACCTCCGAAGTTGCGGTATTCTTCCACTTTATCATAATTGATGAAGTCTTTAAACTTCTTCTCTCCTTTCCAAAGGTCTATCAGTTCGGGGATAAAGTAAATGCCCGGCTCAACGGTATGTACAAAACCCGGTTCCAGAGGAATGGCAAGACGCTGGCTCTTACGACCGAACTGCGTACTCTTAGGCTGACCGTTGTAACCGACCCAAATCTCGCCGAGGTTTTCCATATCATGCACATCCAGCCCCATCATATGCCCCAATCCATGAGGGTAGAACAAGGCATGTGCGCCTTCACGTACAGCATCTTCGGCATTGCCTTTCATCAAACCGAGTTCTTTCATTCCCTCTACCATTACGCGGGCGGAAAGGTCATAAACATCCATATAAGGAATACCCGGACGAAGCGCTTTGACAGCCTCCAGATGCATTACATTCTGAATTTCATAAACAGCCCGCTGACGAGGGGTAAACGTTTTATCGGCAGGAATGGTAGAGGACATATCGCCCGCATAACCCGACTCCACTTCCGCACCGGCATCAATCAGGAATAAATCTCCCGGCTTCACCTTATTGCCATGATAATGATTGTGCAAAGTCTGTCCGTTGACAGTGGCAATCGTTGCAAAAGAGAGCTCGCAATTATTGGATTCGGCCACCCGGTTCATTTCTGCTACGACTTCGTATTCGTACATACCCGGACGAAGTACTTTCATAGCCGTAATGTGCATATCAGCCGTCACATTACATGCCTTTTCTATCTCTTCTACTTCTTCGGCAGACTTATAACTGCGTTGTGCCACAATTGCACGGATAAATGGAACAGAACCTTCCTGGCGTGCAGGCGGAATGCCCAGCCACTCCATCAGTTTCAATTTATGCTCTGCCCTGTAGGGAGGCAGGTAATGCACTGTCTGTCCCTTGCGCACTGCTTTATGCAGATAGTTCATGATTTCGGCAGAAGGCATTACTTCCGTTATGCCCACACGCCCGCTTTTCTCTTTCAGGGTAGGCTGCGTTCCCATCCATACGATATGGTCAATCGTAAGTTCATCGCCAAATATAATCTCCTTGTCCTCATCAATATCGATAATCGCCGACAAACCGGCAAACGACAAACCGAAATAATACAAGAAGGTAGAATCCTGACGATAACGGAAAGTATTGTCCTCATAATGCAGTCCTTGTTCGTCATTACCCAAGAACAGCAACACTCCTGAGCCTATATTTTTCTTCAACAGGGCCCGACGCTGTATATACGTTTCTTTAGCAAACATAATGTTCATAGTTTTAGTTGTTATACCACAAAGATAAAGAGAATATTTGAAAGGATAAGGAAAATCAGGAAATACTGACTTACAACCCAACAAGAAAAAACAACCGAACCGCAGCTTTCTTGTTAAATATAACGGAAGAAGATTTTTCGTTCCCGAACTATTCACTATTTTTGCAAAAAGTGCGAAGATAAAACTTATCTTTGCAGCGGATAAATAATGTAAATTATGGCACAAGGCTCCCGACAGATACAAACCCAAGCGCAGCAACAGATACAGACGCTGTCACCACAACAGATTCTGGTAGTAAAGCTGTTGGAACTTCCGGCAATAGAGCTGGAAGACCGCGTACGTGCCGAACTTCTGGAAAATCCGGCACTGGAAGAGGGAAAAGATGATACATCCGGCGATGAATATTCCGATACCCCCGATGCAGACTCCAACGCAGAAGATGGTGGAGATACCGATTACGATTCCCTGAGCGACTATCTCAACGAGGATGACATACCCGACTATAAATTACAGGAAAACAACCACAGCAAGGGAGAACAAGCCGAAGAGATACCTTTCTCCGATACGACTTCCTTCTATGAAACCCTGAAAGAACAACTGGGTGAGCGCAACCTTACCGAACACCAGCGTGAACTGGCCGAATATCTCATCGGCTCATTGGACGACGACGGGCTGCTGCGCAAATCACTGGACAGCATCAGCGATGAGCTTGCCATTTATGCCGGCATCGAAGCCACTACCGGAGAACTGGAAGAAGCATTGAGAATCATTCAGGATTTCGACCCTGCCGGATTGGGAGCCCGCAACTTGCAGGAATGCCTTCTCATCCAGATACGGCGCAAGATAGAACAGCAACACTTCACTCCCAATCCGATTCTTTATATTGAAGAAGCAATCATTTCCGAATGCTACGAAGATTTCACCCGTAAGCATTGGGACAAAATACAACAGAGACTCGGACTGGAAGAAGATGCTTTCCAGCAAGCCATAAAAGAAATCTGCAAACTGAACCCGCGTCCGGGAGCGTCTTTGGGTGAAGCTATCGGCAAGAACCTGCAACAAATCGTACCCGATTTTATTGTGGATACCTATGACGACGGCACTATCAACCTGTCGCTCAACAACCGGAACGTTCCCGAACTGCGTATGAGCCGCGATTTCACCGAAATGGTAGAGGAACACACCAAGAACAAGGCAAACCAGTCCAAGGAATCCAAAGAGGCCATGATGTTCCTGAAACAGAAAATGGATGCAGCTCAGGGATTTATCGATGCCGTCAAGCAACGGCAGAATACCCTGATGACTACCATGCAGGCCATCATCGACCTGCAACGTCCTTTCTTTCTCGACGGTGACGAGTCATTGCTTCGCCCCATGATATTGAAAGACGTTGCCGAGTGCACAGGACTCGACATCTCAACCATCTCCCGCGTCAGCAACAGCAAATATGTACAGACCAACTACGGCATCTACCCGCTGAAGTTCTTCTTTAACGATGGATATGTTACGGAAGACGGCGAAGAAATGTCAGTCCGAGAGATACGGAAAATACTCAAGGAATGCATCGACAACGAGGACAGGAAAAAGCCCTATACCGATGACGAACTGACCGAGATATTAAAAGAGAAAGGATACCCCATTGCCCGCCGCACCGTAGCCAAATACCGCCAGCAATTAAACATTCCGGTAGCAAGGCTGAGAAAATAGAAACGGCACAAGGCAATCCAAACGGTAGAGTGATAATGCAAAAATAAAAAAATGGCAATAGAACAACATATTATAGCAGATAAAAACCTTATCAGGACAGCCAGGGTAATTTCGATGATATTTACACCATTCTCCATACCTTTCATGGCATTTCTGATTCTGTTCGTATTCTCGTACCTGCGAATCATGCCCCTGCAATACAAGTTGATTGTATTGGGCGTAGTATATTGTTTTACAATCCTTATGCCCACACTGACTATTTTCCTCTTTCGCAAAATCAACGGATTCACTCCTGAGGATTTAACGGAACGGAAACGGAGATATGTACCTTTCATCCTGACCATCACTTCCTATGTGTTCTGCCTGATCATGATGCACCGGCTGAACATCCCCTGGTATATGACAGGAATTATCTTTGCCTCTCTTATCGTGATGATTATCTGTGTCATTGTCAACCTGAAATGGAAGCTCAGCGAACACATGGCGGGAGCCGGTGCCATAATAGGTGGGCTGGTTGCTTTCAGTGCCCTGTTCGGATACAATCCGGTGGGCTGGCTGTGTATATTCATTCTCGTAGCAGGCGTATTGGGCACGGCACGGATTATCCTGCAACACCATACACTCGGTGAGGTAATGGGCGGATTTGCCGTAGGACTGATTTGTACCTTACTGGTACTTCATCCGCTCAGCAAACTGGTATTCCGTCTATTCAGCATATTCTTATTTTAAATATCAAATATTAACTCTTAAAACTAACGATTATGAATTTTCCTAATGATGTAAAGTACACGAAAGAACATGAATGGATTCGTCTCGAAGGAGATGTAGCTTATGTAGGAATTACCGATTACGCCCAAGAACAATTGGGAGATATCGTATTTGTCGACATCCAAACTATAGGCGAAACATTGGCAGCCGATGAAGTATTCGGCACCATCGAAGTAGTAAAAACCATTTCCGACCTTTTCCTGCCCGTTGCCGGAGAAGTGCTGGAACAAAACGAAGCATTGGAAGAGCAGCCCGAACTGGTTAACAAAGACCCGTATGGCGAAGGCTGGCTCATCAAAATCAAACCCGCTGCCGATGCAGATTTCGGCAGACTGCTGGATGCAGAAGCATACAAAGCACTGATTAATAATTAGCGTTTAGTGATTAGTGTTTAGTAATTAGGGTAATGATTAGCAGTAATAATTTGTTTTAAAATCTTTTCTCATCAATCCCCTAATCACTAAACACTAATCACTAAACGCTAATCACTAACCACTAATTTAAATAATATGTCTCCAATTGTTAGTATCATCATGGGCAGTACTTCCGACCTTCCTGTCATGGAAAAGGCCGCACAGTTGCTCAACGATTTGCATGTACCGTTCGAAATGAACGCCCTCTCCGCCCACCGTACTCCGGAAGCAGTAGAAGAATTTGCCAAAGGGGCACGTAAACGCGGAATTAAAGTTATTATCGCGGCAGCCGGCATGGCAGCAGCCCTGCCCGGTGTTATTGCAGCCAATACCACACTGCCTGTAATCGGCGTGCCCATAAAAGGCTCCGTACTCGATGGAGTAGATGCGCTTTATTCCATCATTCAGATGCCTCCGGGCATCCCTGTGGCCACCGTAGCCATCAACGGAGCAATGAACGCAGCTATTCTTGCCGTGCAAATGCTCGCATTGAGCGACAAGGAACTGGCAGAAGCCTTTACTGCTTATAAAGAAGGTCTGAAAAAGAAAATCGTGAAAGCAAACGAAGACCTGAAAGAAGTTAAATACGAGTATAAAACAAACTGAAAGAAGTGATTGATAATCACTGACCATTAATCACTAATAACGTGGATATATTCAATTATTCCCGACGGGAAACATCAGAAGTGAATATCGGAGCCACCCCTATGGGCGACTCCAATCCTATCCGCATACAAAGTATGACCAACACTTCCACGCAAGATACCGATGCGTGTGTAGCACAGGCCAAACGTATTGTGGATGTCGGTGGAGAATACGTACGTCTTACCACTCAAGGTGTCAAAGAAGCAGAAAACCTGATGAATATCAACGCTGCCTTACGTCAGGACGGCTACATGACACCATTGGTAGCCGACGTACATTTCAACCCGAAAGTAGCAGATGTGGCAGCGCAGTATGCAGAAAAAGTCCGTATCAACCCGGGCAACTACGTAGACTCCGCACGTACTTTCAAGCATCTGGAGTATACCGATGAAGAATATGCACAGGAACTCCGGAAGATACGCGACCGTTTCGTCCCGTTTCTGAATATCTGCAAGGCCAATCATACGGCTATCCGTATCGGTGTGAACCACGGCTCGTTATCCGACCGTATCATGTCGCGCTACGGAGACACTCCCGAAGGCATGGTAGAATCGTGCATGGAGTTTCTGAGGATCTGCGTTGCGGAGCAATTCATGGACGTAGTCATTTCCATCAAAGCATCCAATACGGTAATCATGGTGAAAACCGTACGTTTGCTTGCCCACATCATGGAGAAAGAAGGAATGCACTTCCCCTTGCACCTCGGTGTGACGGAAGCCGGGGACGGTGAGGACGGACGTATCAAATCGGCCTTAGGCATAGGTGCTTTGCTGGCAGACGGGTTGGGTGATACCATCCGCGTATCTTTAAGCGAAGCTCCCGAAGCAGAAATTCCTGTTGCCCGAAAATTGGCGGACTATATTGTACAACGCCGTAACCACCCTTACATACCGGGTGCTGTAGCTCCCGAATTCCAGTACCTGTCTCCTGAACGCAGAGCCACGACAGCCGTGCGCAATATAGGCGGAGAAAACCTTCCCGTTGTCGTTGCCGCACGCTTGGACGGCAATATGGATTTCAATCCGCAGTTTATGCCCGACTATGTATACGTGGGCCGTCAACTGCCCGAATCTCCCATCGAAGGCATACAATACATTATCGATGCCGACCTTTGGGAAGGACAAGCCAACACATGGCCTGCATTTAAAGGCGAACAGCTGCCGTTTATCAGCGGATGCAGCGCATCACTGAAATTTCTGTTTATCACCTATATGGGATTGAACGACGAAGTGATTGCCGGACTGAAATACCACCCGGAGGTGGTACTTGTCGCACAAAGCAACCATCCCAACAGACTGGGTGAATACCGCGCTTTGGCGCACCAACTGATGAATGAAGGATTAAAGAATCCACTTGTCTTCTTCCAGCATTACGCTGAGACTGAAACTGAAAATCTGCAAATCAAATCGGCTGCTGATATGGGAGCACTCATCATCGACGGACTCTGCGATGGTATTTTCCTTTTCAACCAAACCGGCAAGGAAGGCGGTAAGGCGATAGACGACAAGATTGTAGACACCACAGCTTTCGGTATCCTGCAGGCAGGGCGCATCCGTACCAGCAAAACCGAATATATATCCTGTCCGGGGTGCGGCCGTACGCTCTACGACCTCGAAAGCACCATTGCCCGCATCAAGCAAGCTACTTCACACCTGAAAGGACTCAAAATCGGAATCATGGGTTGCATAGTCAACGGTCCCGGTGAAATGGCCGATGCCGATTACGGATATGTAGGTGCAGGACGAGGTAAAATCAGCCTGTATAAGAAAAAGGAGTGCATCGAAAAGAATATCCCCGAAGAGGAAGCCGTAGAAAAGCTGATTGAACTTATCAGAAAGAACGGAGATTATACCGAGCGGTAAATTTCTTATCCTCCATCAAAAAAACAGAGTCTCACAGCGTTTTCTTTTGCTCCGGATGCACAGGCAATGCTTACCGGATTCCGGAAAAGGAAAAACACTGTGAGACTCTGTTTTTTGATGGTAATCCTAATATCTGAAACTCAAAAATACGCGGAAGGATTTTGGCTTCATTTTCCACTTGTCACTTTCAATTGCATCCTCAAAGTCCGGAGCATCATAATCCATTCCTTCCTCATCAAAAGAAAGTCCGTTATAAGTAGCTTTCTTCGCCCAACGATGCTCTATACCGACCGAAATTGCTTTATAGGCAACAGAAGCACCAAACGCAAAATTGGAAACATATCCGTGTCCGAAGCTGTCATCAATAACCACCATAGAATAAGTAGGTACATAATGGAAATAGGCAGCCACTTTCAAATCACCTACCGGATTGACGGTAACAGATGGTCCCACGTGCATGGAAGCGTCTATCTGATGAATACCCAAATCAATATCTTCCTCGTAATAGTCGTCATAATCACTGCTGTAATCATTATAAGCACGTGTGTACGAACCAGTTTCCGCAAAGACGTCCGGTTCGGAATACTTGGCATACGAAAGCTCAAACCATGTTGCATCAATACCGAATTTAATCATATTCAGCAACGGTTTCTTATGCAGGTAATACATTTTTCCGAAAGTCAGGGAAACACCGAAATCGTTCTTCCATTCGGCCTCATCATCCAGTTTATCCGTCAAAGTCTGGCTGGTGATATAGCCAATATTAAAGTACTTGGCTCTCTTTTTCCATATTCTTTCATTTCTCGTCTCCTCTTCAGCTTTCTGTATCCTGTCAGAAAGATTACTAACCACCTGCAACAAAGAATCTTCTTTTTGGAAAGATTGAGCCTGAGAATCAGTTTCCTGAGCGATGACGCCTTGTCCTGTCAAAATAGCGGCTGACAGCACCAACCAAAATAGCTTTTTCATCATAACGTTGTCTGTGTTTCGCCTATGGTTCCTTCGTTCGGCATACTATAAACAGTGAGAAAGCGCAGGAACACCAAAGGAATATCCTTTAACGCTTATTTGTTTTATTTTTGCAAAAGTAAAGGTTTATACACATACGCACAACGAGCCAAAAACGCAATAGAAACTAAAAAACCGGAATAGCGAACTATTCCGGTTAAAATAAGGATTATGATGATGTTTTTTTATTTTTCCTTTTTACTCTCATCCGGTTTAACCGGCGGGACACTGAGCATTTCTTTATATTTTTCCGGAGCAGTCAATATCCCGACAGCCTCTTTCAGGTCCTTATCATCTTTCAACTGTTGGATGATACTTCCACGCTGATAGTAATAACGTTTGATAATTTCCACTGCAATCATCTCCTTTATATCCTTTGAGAAGTGGTCGAGGTCACGCTCCAGGTTATGAGATAGCTTTTTCTCCAAAGCCTTGAACTCGTCCGACGCATCCGTCAGGTATCCTTCAAACTCCGCCATTTCTTTCAAGTTCTTCAAAATTTTCTCAGTCTGCTGGTCGTACTTGAAATCGGCTTTCTGTACCATCGCCTTAAAGTCGGCATAGTCGGCATCCGTTATCTTAAAATCTTTAGGAGCCGGAATCGTGGGGTGCTTCAAACAATACTCCGTAGCGTAATTAAATATCAAGTTGTCATTCACCAAGTAGAACAGGATATTAGGCAACTTGTCCTGCTTGACGGTAATATCGGGAGTAACTCCGCCACCGTCACGTACCTCACGTCCGGCAGCAGTATGGAATACGGTAGTCAAGCTATCCGGAATACGTCCTACGCTACCGTCCTCATTGCGGTGTTTGTAGTCGATAGCCTGCACGCAACGGCCGCTCGGAATATAGTATTTGGAAGTTGTCAGTTTCATTGTGCCTCCATAAGGTAGCGGACGGGTGGTCTGCACAAGTCCTTTTCCAAACGTACGGTTACCCACCACCACCGCACGGTCATAATCCTGCAATGCACCTGCCAGGATTTCCGATGCGGAAGCCGTAGCACTATTCACCAGCACAGCCAGCGGAATTTCCAAATCCAGCGGCTCACGCAACGTCTTGTACGTATTGCTTGCCTGTTTGATCTTTCCTTTCGTTGTCACCAGTGTTTTGCCGCGAGGCAGGAAGAAGTTGGCTATTTCCACGGCTTCGTCCAGCAAACCACCGCCGTTATTACGCAGGTCGATAACCAAAGAAGTTATTCCCTGCTTTTTTAAATCAAGAAATGCCTGCTTGAACTCTTTGGAAGGATTACCGGAGAAAGTGCTCAGGTTGATATAACCGATGTTGTTATCCAACATTGCATAATAAGGAATGAAAGGTAACTGGATAGAACGGCGTACTATATCGAACTCCAACGGCTGTTCCGTTCCGGGACGTTGCACCTTCAGTTTGAAGCTCGTGCCTACCTGCCCGCGGAGCATCTCGCTAACTTCCTGATTATTCTTTCCTGCAAGGTCCTTGCCGTCGATTTCCATAAGAATATCGCCTGCCTTCAGACCTACAACGGCTGCCGGCATGTTCTCATAAGGCTCTGCTATCATGGAACGCTTCAGCTTGGTATTCCAGGTTATGATAGAGCCGATACCGCCATACGTATTCTTCAACATCTGTTCCAGTTCGCTTTGGTCGTCTTCCGGAAAATATTGCGTATAAGGGTCAAGTGAATACAACATAGACTCGATACCGGTACGAATAGTCTTGTTCGGGTCTATCGTATCTACATAGAACATATCCAGTTCTTTCACAATAGAATTGAATATATCCAGATTCTTTGCTACTTGAAAACTACGGTTGTCTCCACTCCTAAATCCGAAAAAGAAGCTTACACCTACTACCAGCAATAGGACAGCTATCCAACGTATCTTTAAATATTTCATATATCCTAATTTATCATTATTATCTCTTCTTTTATCTTCTCCCATTCCGAATCGGGCAGCTCCGTCCCAATCACCTGTATAACGGCTCCCGACAGGATAGCACCTATCTTCCCGCATTTCTCCAAAGAATATCCGCAGGTTAGCCCGTAGAGAAAACCTGCTGCGAAAAAGTCTCCGGCACCTGTAGTATCTGTCTCTTATACACATCTGACGCTGCCGACGACTAGTCGAGTGTAG
>ERZ1027074.741-NODE-741-length-12830-cov-4.872642_pt1 | contig 12830 bp, 6 predicted proteins | sample MGYA00519417_ERZ1027074 | MGnify/ENA primary metagenome ERZ1027074 (study PRJEB26926, sample SAMN06164770) | human gut metagenome | biome: ENVO:00009003; feature: ENVO:2100002; material: ENVO:00002003 | host: Homo sapiens | place: USA | collected 2012 ...
CGAGATGCAGCGTAGTCTCGTGGGCTCGGAGATGTGTATAAGAGACAGTACTTGCGCTTGCCGCCGTTTTTGCGATAATCTCCCTGTCAATATCAAAATCGCTTTGGTAAAAGCCTGTATTCTGCTTCATAATCGCATCGAGGGAAGCGAACACGTCTACATCTTCAAATTTATTTAATTTGCTCATGTGTCAGCTCCTTTCCAAGTCCTGCGACTTCTGCTTTGCGTTCTTCTTTTTCCCCGTCCGTTCTTTGTCAGCTTTAAGCTGCGCCCGGATAGAGGGCTTTTCTTTGCCGCGTTCTTTGTCTGCCTTAATCGCTTCTGCAAGGTCAACAAGGGAAATCTGTTCCCCGGCTTTCGCCTTTTCCTCCAGTTCCGCAGCGGTCGGGGTGTTGTTTATCTGCCCGTCAATCATATTGTAGTTTTGCTCGGTGGTCTGCTCGGCAGCTTTCAGATAGTTTTCCGGCTGAACGGGAACAGCAAAAGCCCTTGTGCCGTTCCCCATAATCAGATATTTTCCGTCGTCGGACTGGTGGTGCAATCCATATCCGGCAGCTTCCATTTGCTCGCGGCTCATGGTGGTTACATAGAAAGTCCCCCTCGGTGTTTTGATTGTTTCGCCCGTTTCCAAGTCGTCGGGAATGAGGGCTTTTTCCTGCTCCTTGAAAAACTCCGGCACGTCCTTATAACCGAAGCTGTCTACATAGTGGGCGGTGTCCTGCCCGTTCTGATGAAGTACCACCACGTCGGAAACGGAAAGGCTGTGTCCCTTAAAATCTTTCGGGTGGTCGATATTGAAGCGGGTGTAAATATCTTCAAGGGAAGTCCCCGGCGTAAGTTCTGCGGAATAGACAAGCGCATAGTTTTTCGCGTCTACCCGGTGTCCTGTGGCAGTCAGACGGTCATAAGGTTCAAAACGCAAGTCCCTTGTTTCGTCCCAGCCTTTTATCTGATAAATGGAAAAGGTGTCTTTGTCCTGTGGGGCTTCCTGTTCCGGCTGCTCCTGTGTGGGTTGTTCCTGTGCAGCTACCTTTTGCGCCCGGATATGCGCCCGTTGTAACTCGGTAGGCTTTTCCCCGGTAAGGGGTGCAATCGCTTTCACATAATCAGCCGCATAGTAGGCGTTACTGGTAAGCTGCCGCTGCCATGCCCCTGCTTTTGGCGACCAACGGAAACCGTTACTTTTTAATGCTTCCCGCGTGGCTTCGTCCGGCTTATCCTCAAAGAAGATTTGCAGTCGGTTCGCTTCGGTGTTTGCTTCCACCTTGCCGCCGTCAAATTCCCAACCGACAAAACCGATTTCTTTTTGCTGTGAAAGGGATTTGATACGGTCTTTCACGCGCCGGATTTCTGCGCTGTTGTTGGATAACGCCCAAGTCGCAAAGGGCTTGTCCTCCAAATGCCAACTGCTCGCCATGTCTGCTTTCAGTTTTTCCAGTTCCTCCGGCGGTAAATGCGGGCAGCCGTCAAGGGTCTTATGCTTGCGGTAATAGGCGTTTACGGCTTTCATGGTTTCCTGTGATTTTTCAAGGCTTTCCAGTTTCTTTTCTAACTTCTGTACTGCCTGCGGGTCGTCTGCGCTGATACCGCCCATGCCGGTACTGCGGATTTTATCAAGAAGTCCTTGTATGTCCTGCCATTCCCGGTAATTGCTGTCGCGGGCTGCGTTCTGCTTTTCTTTCTTCCTTGTGGGGAAGTTAGAGCCGCCCGCAATCAGGATAGAGGGAACACGCGCGTCAATCTCATAGCCTTTGTTCATGTTCGCTGCCAGTTTCCGGGCGTAGGTGTCAAGCAGGCTGTCGATTTTCTCATGGTACATCGGGTCTACCCGTTGTTTCTGCCTTTCTGCAAGCTGTACGGCTTCATCTACATAATGCCTGTATTCAGCCGTCGCGCTGCCTTGCTTATAATCGGAAAAGCTGTTCATATCCTTTGCGCGTTTGGCGGCAGCTTCGTTGATAGTGTAATAAGGGGCGGGTGCAGCCTGTTCCGGCTGTGCTTCTTTTTCCTGTACCGGGGCTATTTCTTCGGGAAGCTCCGGCGCGGCTGCTTCTGCTTCGGGCTGTTTGGCGGCTTCCTGTGCGGGCTGTGCCTGTTCAGTGGTCTGTTCCTTATCCTGTGCCTTTTGGATTTCTGCAAAATGCCCGTCTATGGTATCAATCAGCTTTGCGGCTGTGCTGCGGATTGTTTCAAGAGAGCCTTTCAGTTCTGCAAGTTCTTTTCCGCTGCTCCACCCGGCGATATATCCAAAAGAATAGTCCGACGTATCAAGCCCGTAATGTTGGCAGACAGCATAGGCGACGCTTTCCGCCTGTACCTCGCGGGTGCGGCGGTCGGGGCGTTCCGGCATAGCAAGGGCAGTATCATGCAGCGTGGCGTGGGCGATTTCATGGATTGCGGTCTTGATGTTCTGCAATTCGTCCATACCCTCGTTGATAATGATACGCTTTTCCTCATAATTGCAGCGTCCTTTTACGCCGCCGCTTAGTGCTTCAAATTCCATAGCAAACGGGGAAGTCTTTTCAAGGGCAGCGAAAAAGTCCTTGTATTGTTCCACGTTGCCCGTCAGCTCATAGGTAAGGGCAGGAAGCTCCTTTCCCTCGGTCTGTGAAATATCAAAGACAGATACCACACGAAAAGCGGGTATCTTGATTTCCTTTTCCTCGGTAACAGGTTTCCCGTCCTTGTAGAAAACAGGTTTTTGGGTGTCCGGGTCGATTTTTTCCACCTGTTTCTTAACGGTAAACGGGGACGGCGCAAGTATCTTGATAGCTTTTTCTCCGGGCTTTACATGGCGGTCAAATTCCTTTTCCCATTGTTTATAGCCTTTCACAAGATTGCCGCCCTGCATGGCGATAAGGATTGTATTGTTAAGGCTGTAATCATGGAATTTAGACATAGTACGCAGATAGTCGGCGTAACGGTCGCTTTCATAAAGCCCTAAAATTCCTTGTTCCAGTCGGTCGGTAATCTCTTTCATTTTATCGGCAGGCTTTTCAGAAGATAGGATAATCGGGAGAACCGGGGGCTGCTCTGTGGCGGCGGTCGGTATGACTGCGGAAGCGTCAAGGTCTGCCTGTTCCTTTTCCTGTACTGGCGGCTGCGGCGTTACCCGGTATTCCTCCGGCACGTCGCGCCCGTCGTACCATTCTGTAAAAGTGTTGCGGTTATTGTAGATATAGCCCTGCTCGGTAAATCTGCCCCCATCATTGATAGCAGCGTCCCGCCCGTATTCCTCATACATGAAATATTTTTTTGCTTCTTCGGGCAGCTCCAACTCGTCCAGTTCTTCAATCAGATAATACCCGTAATCTTCCTCACTCTGTACGGACGGATAAAGCCAGTAACAATCAAGGTTTTGTGCAAGATTGATAATGTCCTGCAAGTCCCTTGTATGGTCGCCGTATTCCATAGCTGCAACAAATTTTTCCCGGTCGTCGTCAAACTGCATTTTCAAAAGTTCGCCCAAATAGTTCAGCTCGTCAAGGCTTTCAAGCTCGGTCAATTTTCCTGCCAGTCCCGCAATAGAGGACTGGTATTCTGTGATGTGCAGCTCCCCGTAGTTTTTGCCGTCTATCCCGATACGGTCAAAGACTTCTTTCAAATGCTCGGCAGTCGTGGGGAATGATACCCATTCGCCCGCAAGTCTGCCCTCGGTGTACTTTCCAAGATTAGAAAGATACCCGCTTAAAATCGTTTCTGCCATGCGTTCACTCCTTTCGTTTTCAATCATGCGGTGCATAAGTTCGTAGTCCTCCATGCTCATGCTCCCGTCAAATAGATAGGGGTCGGGTTCTTCGCCGTCCCGGTAGGCTTTTTCAGAGAATGGAAGCCCCGCAGCGTGGGCGGCGGCTCTTGCTTCCTCGATAAGCTCCGACGGCAGCCTGTCGTCGTGGACTTCGATAAATTCCCCGATATTGCTATATCCGTTTTCGTAGTGGTGGCGCACCCCGGCGGTCAGTTCGTCAAGGCTCATATCCTCGCCAAGATAGCCGGAATAATAGCCGTTTACCACAACGGCGGCAGGGTCAGCCTGTTTGATTTCTTCCATGCGGCTTCTGTCCTCCGGGTAGAGAATATCGCTCATTTCAAGGTGGAAATATTCGGCGTTCCAAGAACGTCCCGTTTTCCAAAACGCCACCCAAGCGATACCGTCCCTTAATTCTTCTTGATAGTCCTTTACGGTGTCCCGTAAACTTGCCATGTGTAACCTCCTTTCTGCGGTTTCAGAGGGTAAAACCCTCCATAAAATAGAGGGTTTGGGAAACTTCCCAACAAGCAAAAATCCCCGCCGTTCTCGGTAGAGAAAGCAGGGATTTTACGGAAAAGGGTACTCTTTTCCTATGCTTGCTATTCAGTTATTTTTTCTTTGGAAGTTCCACCCGGTAGTTGACATATTTCCCGCCCGTATCAGCCAATACGATAGTTCCGTCGTAGGTTTTGCCCGTCTTTGGGGAATAGAGCTTTTTCACATTTACCTTGCCGGATTGTAAGAGTGCAGCGGCAATTTTGGGGGTAAAGGTTACTTTTCGTTCTTCAAAGAAACGGTCATTTTTCCACATGGTAAAGATACATTCTTTATTGCTGCAATAGTAGTTTTTCTTTCCCTCATAGACAGGAGAACCGCAGCGGGGGCAGCTTCCCAACGCTTCCCGTTCCGGCTTGAACATCTGCGCTTTATCATCAGAAAGAAACGGATAGGTCTTTACCAGTTCCCGCGCCATATCCTCGATACCCTCCATAAATGCGGCGGGGTCTGCCTTGTCTTTTGCAATCTGCGTCAGATTGTTTTCCCATTCTGCGGTAAGCTGCGGGCTTGTCAAGGTGTCCGGCAGGACGCACACAAGGTTGATACCGTCCTTTGTGGGAAGTAGCTGCTTGCCTTTTCGCTCCACAAAGCCGCCCTTTACCAGTTTTTCAATGACGGCGGCGCGGGTGGCGGGAGTTCCAAGCCCTTTGCGTTCTGCGTCCGGGTCGGTGTCCTCACTTCCGGCGCGCTCCATAGCAGAGAGCAGCGACGCTTCGTTGTGAGGTTTTGGCGGTGTTGTGTCATGCTCCGTTACCGTTGCCGCTGGATTTTCAAAGGTCTGTCCCTCGGTAAACGGCGGTAGGGTCTTTTCTGTGTCGCTGTCTGCGTCGTCCGTTTCGGGCTTGTTCTTTAAGGCTGTCCTGTATTTTCGGTCAATCTCTTTCCACCCGTCGGACAATACAGTTTTTCCCCTTGCGGTAAAGGACTGTCCGGCACACTCAAAAACTGCCGTAACTGCTTCAAAGGTATGCGGTGCTGCGGTCGCCATGAGTAGACGCGCCCCGGCAAGGGTAAGGATATTCCTTTCGCTTTCTGGCAGCGCGGCAAGGTCGGTCTTTGCAAGCTCCATAGTCGGGATAATAGCATGGTGGTCTGATACCTTTTTACTGTTCAGCACCTTTCCAAGCTCCGGCGTGAAGTCTTTTCCCGCCATAAAAGGAAATTTCCCACAAAGCAGCTTGATAATGCCCGCCGCTGTGTTGCCCATGTCGTCAGTCAGATAGCTGCTGTCTGTTCTCGGATAAGTAAGAAGTCTTTTTTCATACAGGGCTTGTGCAAGGTCAAGGGTCTGCTTTGCAGTATAACCGAACAGGCGGTTTGCTTCCCTCTGTAAAGAAGTAAGGTCAAAGAGCTTCGGCGGGGCTGCGGTCTTTTTCTCTTTCACAAGGGAAGTGCAGGCTGCCCGCGACGCTTCGCAAGCAGCTTTCAGCCTGTCAGCTTCGGAACGGTCAGACAGTTTTTCACTTGCAGCTTCCACGTCGGATAAGACAAGGCGTACATGGTAGTATTTTTCTTTCTTAAATGTGGTAATCGCTGCGTCCCGGTCAACAAGCATTTTTAAGGTCGGGGTCTGTACGCGCCCCACGTTCAAGGTATGATTGTAAAGGACAGAGAAAAGGCGGGTGGCATTGATACCAATTAACCAGTCAGCCTTTGCCCTGCATAATGCGGAAGCAAAGAGCGCGTCATATTCCTCGCCGTTCTTCAGACGGGAAAAGCCCTCTTTGATTGCACTGTCCTCCATAGAAGAAATCCAAAGGCGGCGCATAGGTTTCTTGCAGCCTGCCATTTCATAGACAAAACGGAAAATGAGTTCTCCCTCGCGCCCTGCGTCGCAGGCATTGACGACTTCGGAAACGTCTGCCCGGTGCATAAGCTCCTTTAAGGTTTTGAATTGCTTTTCCTTGTCAGCGGAAACGGTGTATTTCCATTCCTGCGGCAAAATCGGTAAGCTGTCATAGCTCCACTTTTTATATTGTTCCCCGTAGGCGGCAGCTTCCGCAAGCCCTACCAAATGTCCCACGCACCAAGAAACGATATAGCCGCTTCCTGTGAGAAATCCGTCTTTCTTTTTCTTTGCCCCAAGTACGGCAGCGATTGTCTGCGCCACACTGGGCTTTTCTGCGATAACTAAAATCAAATATAAGTTCCTCCTTTCAGCGTTCCGGCTCGATTTTCTTTTTCTCCTGTACCTGTTTCAGACAGTACCCCACACAAGGGGACTGTCCCTTGTAAGGACAGGAAGCGCAAGCCGGGGGATAAGGAACAGGCGGCGCATTATCACGCCGCCCGTCCGGTTTCTGTATCATCATCTTTTCAAAGGGATTGTCGGTAAACAGGGTCATAGGGTTTCTTCCTCCGTTTCTTCATCTTCGGGAGTTTCCCCGGTATCTGCTTCCGGCTCGTCCTCGTCGTAGTCCTCAAATTCAAAATCTTCAAGGTCGGTATCGCCCTTTACATTCTGCTTCGGCTTTAGAAACTTAAAGTAGTAGAACGCTGCGCCACCACCAAGCAGGGCAAAAAGGACTAAGGCAAGCACCACACCGGGATTGCCGCCTTTTTCTTTCGGTTCTTCCGGCTGCTCCGTTGGTGTTGGGGTGGGTTCTTTGCCTGTGCAGCCTGTCATACTGGTAACACATACCGGGCAGGACGTGTTTACCTTTCCGGCTTCGCATTTTTCCGTACAGTTACAGATTTCCGGCTTTTTGGCAGCTTCGCCGTTTTCGGTCAGTGCCATAAGGTCGGCTTCGTCTACTTGATTTAGGAAATGTACGGTCTGTTCGCCCTCGGCGGCGCGGTCAATGAGGATATAGAAATAGTTGCCGCCTTTGGTGGTAACAGTGATAAGCTGCTTATTGCCGCCGTAATCGTCAACCAGTGTTGCGTTTCCCTTTGGGGTAAGGGGCGGCGTTTCCTCTTTTTCCTCCACAATCACGCCGCTGTCATTAGTCGCGTCCCCGGCGGGCGGCTCTGTGGCTGCGCCCTGTGCATAGGCAGGGACAGAAAAACCGCCCATAAGGATAAGGGCGGCACAAAGGGCAGTCATGGTCTTTTTCAGTTTATTCTTCATCTGCATTTTCCTCCTGTTCGTTTTCTTCTGCGGGTGCGGCAGTCATGCCGGGAATACCACCGCCGGACAGCATAGCGTTAAGTTCCTGCGGGGTCAGACGCATAGCTCGTACAAGCTGCACGATTTCAAGGTTTTCCGCTTCGGTTTTCTGCGCTTCCAGTCCTTTTAACTTGTTCTGATACTCTGTGATTTTCTCGCGGGTCTTTGCGATTTCCTTATTGATACGGTCGATTTTATTGTTTGCCATAGGTCATTTCTCCTTTCTTTTTGGGGCTGCTTTACCAGTTCATCAGCCCGTAGCCTTTGATACATTGATAGTTAAGGTCATAGCTCTTTATCTTGCAGGCGTCGCCGGAATTGCCCTCAACGGTATAGACGCGGCTTTCGTCCCTGCCAAGCACAAGCCCCACATGGTCGGCAACGCCGTCTAAATCCCAATCGAAAAAGATAGCGTCGCCCGGTGCGATATTCTCATAGCCGCGTGCGCCCCATTGTCCCCTTGACTGAAACCAAGGGACACCCTGCCATTCGCAGCCCGCAAAGCGCGGTTCGCTTTTTCCGGCTTGATTGTAGCACCATGATACAAAACAGGCGCACCATTCCACGCGGCTGTTAAAGCCGTACCAAGACCAGTAAGGGTAGCCGCCCACATTTCCGACTTGCTGCTTTGCAAGCTCCATAAGCTCTTGATTTCCGGGGCGCGTACCGTTTACAAACTCCACGCCGCTTAAATCCTCGGATGGGCTTCCGTCGGGAGAACCACCGCCAAAAATCAGCGGTTTGTTGCCGCTTGTTTCCAAGTAGACATGGAACATTTCAAGCTGCTGTGGCGTTAAAAGCTCCGATACAAAAGAGGAAATCGGCTTGTTTGTCAGTTTCACATTCAAGATGTAATACTCATAAGGGACTTCCTCGGTGGTGGTTTCCCCTGTTTCCGGGTCGGTGCTTGTTTCGGTGCGGTAGCGTATTTCCACTTCCTCGGTCAATGTCAAGGTGTACTGCATGGAAAAGATACGTTCAAGCTCTGCCTGTGCGCTTTGCGGGGTGTAGCTCTGCAAGAGGGCGGTCAAGTACGACGCTAATTCGTGGGGGTTATGCCCGATACTGTCAAGGTCGTAGCGGTATTCATCATAGCCGGGGTGGGTGCTTTCGATATTGTCAATCTCACTTTGCAGCCCGTTTTCCAATGCAGCATAGTTGTTTTCAACTGCCACAAGGTCGCTGTCCTCGGACGTGTAGGAAGTGCCAAGCACGCCATTAGTCAAGCCGGAAAACATAGCCCCGCAAGAGGACAGCCCTGCGGAAATCATAATAAAGAGAAGCAGCGCGGCAACTGCAATCAAAACACCCGCCGGGTGTCTTGCCGCAAATGCGGCGGCTTTCCTCGTTTCCTCGGCGGTTTTCTTTGCCGTCTTTCTTGTGGCTTCCGCTGCGGCTTTTGCCCCGCCTTTCTTTGCCGCCTTTACATACTGGCGTTTTATCTGCTGTTTCTGCATGAAACGGGAAAGAGGGTTAGAAGTAAGCTGCGGGTTGTCGTGCAGGGTCTTGTGATACTGGAAGTTGACGTTTGCCTTAAATGCTGCCTTTTCTGCCTTTGCTGCTTCCCGGTAAGGTTTCAGCTTATGGCTGCGGTAGCCCTGTTTTAACTTCCGCGCCCCGTATTTCGCGCCGCGCTCGGCAAGTTCCTCCGATTTATGCGCCCCCTCAACGCCGGAATTGTCCTTTTCAACCGAATGTATCTTGTTATGGACGAAAATCCCCGCTTCCTGTGCGGGGCGGGACAGCGGGTTTCCCTTTTTGCTGCCGGGTATCGGTTTTTCCTGTTCTTCAAAGCGTAAGCGGGTCTTTGCTTTTCCTGTGGCTTCATCAAAGGTGCGCTCCTTAACCAGTTTCTTTTGCTTCGGGATAGCTGCCTTTGCCGCGTCCAGTCGGTCAGCGGCTTTGTTTGATTTTTCAATATAGCGTTCCAGTTCCAGCGTTGCCCGTTCCTCGTCGGTAAATTGCAAGCGGGAAGTGGAAGTACGCAAAGCAGTAGCTTCCTGCTCTTTTTTGACTGCCTTTTTGTTTGCCTTTCGGGTATGTGCTGCGTCAAGATGTTCTATGACGCGTTCCGCTGCGGCACTGTCCGGCTGTGAAAAGTCGCTGTCTGCTTCCCGGCTGCTGATACGCTCGGCGGTCTGCTGTGTTTCGTTGACTTCCACCACGCCGTCGCGGGTCATTTTTTGTGTGATTTTATCGCGTGGTTTTAATTGCTTGATAGTCCTGCACCTCCATTCTCTGAAAATACGCACCATTCCCGGCAGCGTCCAAGCTCTATGTCTGCGATATACCTAAGTATCGGATATACCTGTGCCGGAACAACGGCATTACCTAGTGTTTTCAGTCGCTTTGCTCTGTCTTTTTTGTCCGGGGCAAGGCGGGGAATATCTGCCGGCTCTATGCCCCATAGGAGATTTCCGTCCACCCCTGTGGGAAGCCCATCAGCCATTCCACCCATTCCGGGTTGAAGCGTAAAGTCAAATCCGGGGTCGGTGTGAGAAAATAAATGGTTTCCGACAGTTTGGGTGTCCAGTATGTCCCGTCCTTTTTCTGTCTGCGAAATGCTCCTGCCTGCGTTATACTTATCCGTTCCACATTTGCCTTTGAGCCTGTGTCGGAAGCAAGGGGCGTGGGAAACATCAGCCCCCACGATAAAAGTTCGCTTGCGTTCATGCCACGCGCCGACGGCGCAAGCAGGAAGTACGAATGTCCAAACTGCATATCCCGCCTGTTCCAAGTCAAAGAGCGTTTTGTGGAGCCCCATATTGATGAAGTTAGCAACATTTTCGCCAAGCACCCAACGGGGGCGCAGTTCTTTAATGACGCGGCACATTTCCGGCCAGAGATAACGGGGGTCGGAAAATCCCTGTTTCGGGCCGATTGCGGAGAACGGCTGGCAGGGAACCCCCCCCGGAGATAAGAGTGATTGTTTCCTGTCCTGTTTTTTCAATAAAAGCCTCCTTTGTTACGGTTGTAATATCTTGAAAGCGCGGCACATACGGCCAGTGCCTTTCAAGCACTTTGTTGGGGTATTCTGCCCATTCACACTGGCAGACGGTAGAAAACCCTGCCGCTTCTGCGGCAAGGTCAATTCCGCCAATCCCGGTAAACAGGCTGAAATGCGTTAATCTTTTCATAGGCTGCTCACTTCCTCCGGCTTCGTCGTCATTACTCGGTAAAGCTCGGTATCTTTCGGGAAGCGGTCTACAAAAGGCAGCACCACATTTCCATAGAAGATAAGCCCCTCGCCCGCTTCGGTGTGGGTAACATACTTCATCTGTTGCGGGGAAATATTAAGCTGCTTTGCAAGGATAGTACGGTCGCCCTGCGCTTGATTGAGCATGAGGACAAAATCGCTGTTCTCAAAGATATTTTCCACCTCGCGGCTTGCCAAAAGGTCTTTGACGTTCTGCGTAATGGCTGTGGGGATACCGCCCCATTTACGAAAACGCTTCCAAATCTCCACGCTGTAAGCGGCGGTCTGTTCCTCTTTTAAGAGCAAGTGAAACTCGTCCATATAGTAGCGGGTGGATTTCTTTTCTGCCCGGTTTATCGTTACCCTGTTCCATGTCTGGTCTTGCACAATGAGCATACCTAACTTTTTAAGCTGCTTCCCAAGCTGCTTTATATCAAAGCAGACAAGGCGGTTAGAAAGCTCCACGTTGGTTCTGTGGTTGAATACGTTAAGGCTGCCGGAAACATACAGCTCCAATGCCGCTGCGATACGGGCAGCTTCCGGCTCCGGCTGCCTTAACAGCTCGTCGTAAAGGTCGCCCAAGATAGGCATTTTTGCCGGGTCGGGGTCTGCAAGGAACGGGCGGTACACATTTCTTACAGCCCTGTCAATGACGGTCTTATCAACAGGCTGCAACCCCTCCTTGCCGCCGATAACAAGCTCGCAAAGGGAAAGGATAAAATCAGATTTTAAGGCTAACGGGTTGTCGTCCTCGGAATAGTTAAGGTTTATATCCATAGGGTTTACATACTGGGGCTTGCCGTCAATGCCCCTGCCCGTAGGGGAAAGGCGTATTACTTGCCCATTAAGACGCTGCACAAGGGAAAAATACTCGGCTTCCGGGTCGCAAATGATAATATCGTCGTCGGTAATGAGAAAAGCGTTTGTCATTTCCCGTTTTGCCGCAAAGGATTTACCGCTTCCCGGTGTTCCGAGGATAAGCCCGTTGGGATTTTTCAGTTGCTTGCGGTCGCAGAGTATCATGTTGTTAGAAAGTGCGTTCAGCCCATAGTAAAGGGCTGCGCCCCGCTGAAAAAGCTCCTGCGTGATAAAGGGAATGAAAATAGCGGTGCTGCTCGTTGTCAAACCTCTCTGAATAGGGATAAGGTTTTCCCCAATCGGCACACTGGATAAAAGCCCCGCTTCCTGCTGATAGTCAAGGCGTGTCAGGCGGCAGTTGTATTTCTGTGCGATACCCGCCGCAGCGAAAATGTCATTTTCCAGTTTCCGCTTCGTGTCTGCCATGTTTACCACAAGGAACGTAAGGAGAAACATTCGCTCGTTGCGGCTCTGTAAGTCCTGCAACAAGTTCTTTGCTTCGCTGCCAAAGGTGGCAAGGTCGGACGGGATTATATCCATGTCATAGCCGCTTCTAACCGCTTTTTTCTGTTCCTCAATCTTCATCTTGTCAAGGTCTGTGATTTTGCGCTTAATGGTCTTGATTGCTTCCGACTGGTCGATACTGCGGATATGTAAGTTGACGATTACACCTGTTTCCAAGTCCAGTATGTCGGCAAGCATACGGTCGTTGAGTTCCGGCGTAAGGATTTCAAGGAAGCTCGCTGCACCGATTTTCTTCCCCATGCGGAAATATCTGCCCTCGCCAAAACGGAAAGAGGACGGGGCGATAAAATTCTTTGTAGACAGCCCCGACGGGGTAAGCCAGTCAAAGGAAAAGGAGAACGGCTCGCCCTCCGGGTGGAATACCCCATGCAGCACCTTTAAGCGTTCATAGCCGGATAAGGGGCGGGCAGTTACGCCAAGCACCTTGAAATTGTTAAGCACGTCGGTTTCGATACGGGAAAGCCTTGACTTTGCAGCCGCCTTGTTATCGGCTTCAACGGTAAAGGTAATGTATTTGTGCTTCACAAGCCCGTTGTTGCCTTTACTAAGCTGATTTTTCAGCATATCCGAATACTCGGTGCGGATAGAGTTAAAAGCGTCCTCCTGTGCGGGGATAGAGATTGCTTTTTCTGCCTGTTCCCGCTGTGTCCCTTGATTGATGAAAGAAAGCTGCACGCTCACGCTCGCGTCAAAGTAATTGAGGAAATCGCACCAGTTTTCAAAAATGGCGGTCTTATCGTCAGCCTGTGCAAGCTGATAATTGATGTCCTCGAACATGACGCACTTTGAATATCTCTTTTCCGTAACCTTGCAGATACCGTCCGGGTACATGG
>ERZ1027074.745-NODE-745-length-12761-cov-6.245081_pt1 | contig 12761 bp, 6 predicted proteins | sample MGYA00519417_ERZ1027074 | MGnify/ENA primary metagenome ERZ1027074 (study PRJEB26926, sample SAMN06164770) | human gut metagenome | biome: ENVO:00009003; feature: ENVO:2100002; material: ENVO:00002003 | host: Homo sapiens | place: USA | collected 2012 ...
CCGACATTTGCCGGAATTGGCGTTTCTTATATTAGGGACTTATTTTACAGCCCCTTTTATTGATCCTGATATCTGCGCAGATTTCGACAAACAGCTCTTATGGTAAATTTAAAGAAATTATCACTTAAAAATTTTTATACCGCATGTTTTTCTTTTTCTGCTTGACAAATACCATTTGATTGTTCCTATACTTTTTTTGAAAATTCTGGTATTTCTTTTCTCCTATTTTTATTGCCATTCGTAAAAAAAGAAGTTATAGTGGTATCAGAACAAAGAAAACAGGTGTTTCCAAAAGGAAACCAGAGTATAAAGTGGAGGAAATGTATATGAAAAACAAATGGTTAAAAAACAGCAACAGACAGCACCTGAGATATTCCATGCGTCAGGCATCCGGAATTGCACTTGCCCTTGTAATGGGAATTTCCGTAGCGGCTGCAGGACAGACCCAGAGTGTAAAGGCGGCCGTTGATACACAGACTGCAGATACCGGTGTGGTAGCAACGACAGATACAGCAAATCAGACTACAGAAACAACTACTATCGGGAAGAACCAGATCAGCATCAAGGATTTTGCCAGCCAGGTGCAGAAAGTAACAGGGAAAGACGTATTAAAGAATGCCGGCATTAAAAATACCGCTGCCGCTACTACAAACGAGATAGCAGCATATCTCCTGAATGAAGCTGATTCCGCAGTTAATGGAGGGGAGAACTCCTATAACTATGATCTGTATGGCTATGTGAAATACTTTAACCGTATCAGTGATATCAAGAAGGCTGATGACAAATATAAGGAATCCCTGTACAAATGCTTCACCAAGGGCATTATGGTAGGAAAGAGTGACGGAACATATTCCAGCACCCGGAAATTCCTGCCAAAGACAAAGATCACCAAGGACGAAGCAAAGAAGATGATAAATCGCCTGAAAAACAAAGGAAAGAGATTCAAACTTTCCTACGATGGACAGGTGTTAAGAATCATTAACCTGCCAAAGAACTATAAGGATTACCCGTATATCCTTGCAAGTTTTCCAAATTCTTATTATGAGAAGAAAATGTGGTATACAAAGCAGCGGACCAAAAAAGATAAGACCCCGGCACAGACAGCAAAGATCTTAAGTGATGAAGATAAGGATATGATCTGTGCGAAGATCAAAAAGAACGTAGAGTTGAGACTTAACGTGGATTATAGAAAAACATTTACATCCAAATGGAAAAGTGATCTGATGAACACTTACATTGACACAAATAAACAGAAGTCGGTAAATGCATATATAAAGGCGGCAAAAGCAAGAAAAGTCGTGGTTAGCAGCGGTGAAGTCATTGTTGATCCTTCTTCGTTATGGATTTGCGATAATGGAATTTGTTATGCCCGTGTGTATGTAAAATTTCGGGTAAAACACGGAAATGTCCCTTCTCCAAAAACTTTATGTCAAAATGAAGTCATATATGGAAGTTATACAGCTATTAAAAATCTATCGTCTAAAAAAACAGTAACTTTTGCTGATGAAATTGGTTGTGCTCTTTCTTATACCGGAGACAAAATAACTTCTTATGGAGTTGCATGGGATTCTGACAATATTGCAAATGTATTTGGTCTTATGAGTAAATAGTACAATGGGGATCTAGAGAAATTTTAATCTCTAGATCCTTTTTTCTTTTTGGGATTGACTTTTTAATACCCTTTATGCCTAGAATGATCCATTCTATAAAGTGGAGGTAAAACATGATAAAAAAGAACAAAAGAACAAAAAATCTTGTGTTTATTTCGTTATTGCTATGTTATATTTTAATTTCATTATTTGAACCATTTGGTATAGTTAAAGCATATGCAGGCATTAACAGAAGTATTACAAGCGATAGTGATAGGGTTGCAATCGTTGATAATAATGGAAATTTAAAATTTTCCGTGAAAGCCGTAGGTGCATCATCTGGAACCAGATGGAAAACAGTAGGCTTGTATGTTACCAGTGATCCAACTGGAAGAAATGGAAAAGAAAGTACCAAAGCAAAAGATTGTGTATTTTTTGACAAACTTCCGAAAGGGTGTTCAAAAACAGAGCATACAAGTTCAAGCGGAATTGTCACAACTACTTTTACCATTTCCAAAGAAGTCTTTAACAGCATGTGTGACAAAGCCGGTGTAAATCTGAAAACACTGCAGAAGAATGGTGGCAAGGTATATATCCAGGGTGTGCTGCAGGGATACTCGATCAGCAAAGGCGGATCAAAGCGCAACGTTACCGAACGCTGCTATACCTATAAGCAGATGTCGAACACACGTAACACGAGACGGGTAAACGGATCTACATGGTATGGCATCGGCTGGCCGGCCAGCTGTAACGAAGGCTGGCGGGCACGGTATGATATTGCGGTTGAGTACAAGAAGGTCGAAGCACCGGTTACCATCAATTATTACCAAAGTTATGAGGGCAAATGGAAACTGGTTTTATCTGTCACAAACTCAGATGATGGAAAAATTGAAAAGAATCCTGCCACAAGAAACCTGAATAAAGCGAATACCGGTTACCAGTGGAGCAGCACCAGTGGTTCCGGCTCTATCGCCAGTGGTGACCGTGGACTTGGACTGGAAAAGAAATATTATATCAATCTTTCGGAGATAAAAACATCCGTAAAGAGCCTTCCGGCACGTCTTTCAGGTGTCGGCGCAGGAGAAGGAAAAACATCAAATTATTATTTGTATAAGACATCTGTGTCAAAGCAGAAAAGCGCGAAAAACGGTTCCATCCGGAACAAAGTTGCAAAAACCAATGCCCCGGTCTTTAAAAGCTGCAATTTCGCGGATAAGGATGGAAACCTGACTGCCAGCTATACCAAGTGGCTTAAAACAGCACGTCAGACTTTTGAAGTCTACAATGGCGGTACTGTTATCAACGTGCTTTATAAGAAAAACAGCCTGAAACCGAAACCAGACTCTCATGAGGATGAGGATGTAATCTCGGTAGAGAAGCTCACACCAGCCAGCACAAGTGCTGTAATCCAGTCAGACAAACGAGACAATGAACAGTTTGACAGCACGCAGGGAATTCCGACATCCGAGACGCAGTATGTCAACGTGTTTACGGATTCCTACCTGTATAAATACCGTTTTGTCCGGAAGTACGGAAAAAAGCAGTTTAACCATTATATCAGCTGCAGCCACACCGATAAACATGGGAAAAAATTACACGATCATGACACAGAGCTGGTATGGCGCGAATATTCCTACTGGAAAGTAGATTATCTGGTGATATACCGAATAGAATCTGCCACCGTGATGAATTATTCCCTCCCGGATGAGCATGTCACCATAAAACCGGATGCATCCTATAATGTCGGAAATGTATCATTTATGGCATGTGGAAGGATAGGTATATCCCCGTCAGACGGATGGACGGTCGGGCAGTATATTGTCATGAATGATTACCTTGAATTTGATGGGAAGATCATCATGAATGCCGATCCAGTGGAAAAGAAAACCCCGACTCCGGGCAGAATCCCGGAATCTACGCAGATTGACAGGGATATACTTTATCAGCCAGACCTGCTGATTGAGCCGGAAAAATCAAATGGTACCTTCAATTCGAGTGGTGATGTACAGTTTTATCCATCGTTTGTTTATAATACGAATATTCCGGATGTCGACATTGAAATAAACCCGGTCAACGACGTTGTGATCCATACCCCTACCGTATGTTATCCGACGATTACGGATGCGAAGGAATATACCCAGCTGGTGTCACCGGGTAACTGTTACCATCTGGTACTGGACCGGTATTTTACCGTCAACCTGCCTACCAGCGGTTACCACAGTTCGCTGAAGGGATACGGGGAACGTGACTACGCAAAATACATTAAATCGCGGGAAGTCAAATTCCCGTTTGAGGTATATATGTGTGACGGGGATGATTACACCTATTATGACGCGGATACGTGGATCACGCTGCACCAGGATTCCACAAAGTTCTATCTCCCTATCTGGGTCAATGAAACTGCCGCCGTTGGCATTGATTTCCGGGCACGTGCAATTAACTGTGACGCCAACGATGGACTGAAAATGGAAGAAGTGTGTGCCAATGCAGACAATTCCAACTATGTTGCGGTTGATACCAAAAATGCCGAAGTATCCGGACGTTTATACAATCTGAATATGTACGACTATTCGGATTACCCGTTCTGGCTCGACGTTTTCCGGAAACCGAAATCACTGGAACTTAAAAGGTTTGCATACCATGTGGGATTCAACAACCAGAATGGGGAAAAAGTAAGAAGTGCATTTACCCTGCCGACCGTGGATGGAAGCCACCCTTATATGCGAAATCTCGGTGTGCTAAAACCGGGCTATACATCCCGGATGAGCCTCATAACCATCGGAAATATCTACCACGGCACGGATTATGTCAAGATCTACCCGACATTTTATTTTGTTTCGAATAAGGGAAATGTGAATGGATCTGATATTACAAAGCTGGAAGAGGTTGACCTTTACTACAATGGCACGATCAATGGCAAATACCGCAATGTTGTAAAAGTCGGCAGTGATCTGGATAAACAGAATGTCAAAAAGATGATGCTTGGAAACCCATATACAGGGGTAACAGATGAAGAATTCAACCAGAAGGCGAAAATCGCAGGACTCAAACCAAAAGATATCCGGTCCACAACTTATGATGTCTACACATATGGGGAGATCACCATCCCATCCCGTATGTCCACTTATATTGGAATGGACTGTGCACCGGATGGGGTAATTCCGGACGGTGTTGATCCTGACAGGGTCACAAAGTCAAAACAGAAATGGTACTTCGAATACTCACTGCCATCTGATGTGCATGCGGTCAAAAAAGGATTTGACGTAACGAAATACGCGCATGAGAATGGAGGAATTGACTATAAAGAGGACTTCTGGAAAAAAGATGGATACATTGTAGTCAATTTCGAGATTGTGACCTTTGAAGCCGGATTTGAAAATATCCAGGGCGATGGAGATACCGGCATGGGCTGGATGGAGGGAGCTGAAATTTTTGACAAGGAAAGCGAAACGCCAATCCCGCATCTTACCTATACAAACCGGCAGAACGTTGATTATGGCTACTGCAGCATGTATAAGATGGAAGACCAGCAGTTGCGGAGGAGAGACTGGCATAAGGCACAGTATGCTTTCCGGTATGGAGATGTACTGATGTATTCGCTTGATGGATCAGCCAAAAAGGATTACCGGTCTTACGGTACACATTAACCAGTTATATATATAATTGCTTAACAGGGACTCTTACTTATGGAGCCCCTGTTATTTGCGAAATGACGACTTACTTAACAACTGTCGGCCGTTAAAGGATTATATGACGCTGATCAATGAAATCCGTAAAAATTGTAAAACCATGGAGTTTGAGAGTGCTGTCGATGCAGTGGTAACTTATTGTATTGAGCATGATGTTTTAAAGACATTTTTGCTTAAACACAGAGCGGAGGTGAAAGACGTGTGTATCACTGAGTATAATGAAAAATCGTTTGTTGACGGGATACGTGCGGAGGGTCGTGCAGAGGGTCGTGCAGAAGGTCGTGCGGAAGGTCAGAACGAAAAAGGACTGGCGGTATACCGTAATCTTCGGAAGAGAGGTTTTTCAAAGGAAGACGCTCTGGTAATCGCAGATATTTCGCCGGATCTGGTAGTTGACGAAGACTAGCTGATCTGTAGTAAACCGTTTTAAAAATGGTAAGACAGCAGAGCAGATCATTGTAAGCGGCATAGATGCAGAAAGGGTGGCGCTTGGTTAACAGATTTCTAAAACCATACAGAGGGCGATAAGGGACGATATGAGAAATCATATCGTCCTTTTTTACCATATTTCAGGATAGGGAAAATGGAATTATATTAGACAATCTGGTGAAATTAGGTTATTATAAATAATAAGGGAGTTACCCTAAAACAGGAGTGTTATAAAAATTATTATTAAATGGAGGTTTAACGTCTTCATGGATAAACTTTATATGATCTTATTATGCCTGATGATAGTACCAATTCTTATTTGTATCAAATATTCCAGAAAAATAAAAAGTGATGTGGCATCTTCCATTGTGAAATGCCTCATTTTTACAATTGTTACTATCCTTAGCAATGGTCTGTCTGCTTTTTCGGGAAATGAAACATTTTCTTATATAATGGAAGCACTTTATCGGTTTTCCTTTGATCTGATGCTGATATATGTATTGCAGTATTCCCAGCAGTATACGCGTGTTTTTCACGAGGTTTCACCGTTTAAAAAGGGGTGTTTCATAATTGCATATCTGGATGGAATTTTACTGTTTTTAAATATAATTTTTCATAACGTATTTACGATAGAAACCGTGCGATTCCCGAATTTTGATATGTATCATGTAGCCGACAAATCCATTATTTTTTACTTTCACTATGTGTTTGCATATGGTCTGGTATTTTGTATTATTGCATCGTTTATAATCAAAATTATACAGATACCGGATTTTTACCGTAAGAAATATTTGCCGATACTTGTGTTAATGTGTGTGATCACGGTTTCAAAATTTATATGTGGAATTTTAGAATTTCCGATTGATGTGTCACTTCCTTTTTTTGTATGCGCAGCAATACTGATCTGTTACCTGACACTGTACCGTTCTCCGCGTGAACTTGTAGATAAAACACTGTCCATCGTTGTAACCGAAATGAATAACGCTGTGATATGTTTTGATATAAATAACGAATGTGTGTATGCCAATGAGCGTGCATTGAAAATATTTAACAGTTCACTGGATTCCATTTCCGGGATCTCGGAGGATGTACAGGGCTGGATAAAAGAACATGATATCAACAATTCGGCTTCCCTTGAATGGAGTGGTCAAACCATTATTGACAACAAAACCTATTATTTTGATATCGAATACAGAAAACTGTTTGACAAAAAGAATGAATACATAGGTTTTTTCCTGAATCTAATTGATAATACGGAGAAACATATTGCGTTTGAGAAAGAAAAATACCTTGCAACACATGATACGCTTACCGGATTGTATAATAAGAATTATTTTGCCCATAAAACATCGGAAATTTTAAATGAGAATCCGGATAAAGAGTGGCTGCTGATCTGTTCCAATATCAAGGATTTTAAACTGGTCAATGATCTCTTTGGTCTTGAAAAAGGAAACGAAGTCCTTAAAATGGAGGCAGATCTTCTTAAAGCACAATGTGGGGAAGGGAGCGTCTATGGACGCACCGGTGGTGACAAATTTGCAATATGCATCCCAAAAGAAGAATTTAAAGAGCAGGATTTTATGGATGCGATACAGACCATGGGGCATGCATTTAACAATGACCTGTATCATCTTCATATTTATGTCGGTGTTTATGAAATCACAGACCGGAATGAAGAAGTATCCATTATGTGTGATAAAGCCAATCTTGCAATAAAGACACTGGGTGAAAACTATGATAAATCAATTGCATACTATAACGACACGATATTTCATGATACCGTTGCCGAAAAGCAGCTGGTGGGTGATTTTGATAAAGCACTTGCCGAAAAACAGTTCTGCATGTATTTACAGCCACAGGTGACATCGGAAGGAAAATTACTGGGGGCAGAGGCTCTTGTCCGATGGCAGCATCCAAAACGCGGTCTGATTTTTCCGGGGGATTTTATTGAAGTTTTTGAAAAAACAGGTCTGATTTACCGGCTTGACCGGTTTGTGTGGGAACTTGCCGTACAAAAACTTGCACAATGGCAGAAAGACGGGCGGGACGATCTGTATATATCCGTAAATATTTCGACCAAGGACTTTTACTATATGGATGTATATGAAACAATTACCAGTCTTGTTGAAACCTATAAAATCATTCCTTCCACACTGAAACTGGAAATTACGGAAACCGCAATTATGACCGGAACCGCAGGGGAACTTGAAATGATTGAACGGTTCAGGAAATCCGGCTTTCAGGTGGAAATAGATGATTTCGGAAGTGGCTATTCTTCATTTAATACGCTAAAGGATATGGACGTGGATGTGCTGAAAATAGATATGGGCTTTTTAAGGACAACCCGGCCGGAACGCATAGAAAGAAGTATGTCCATTATAAATACGATCATTTCACTCACCAAAACACTTGGTCTTTCCGTTATCACGGAGGGCGTTGAAACAAAGGAGCAAATTGATAAGCTTACCCAGATGGGATGCGGAATTTATCAGGGGTATTATTTTTCAAAGCCGATTCCGGTAGGTCAGTTTGAAGATACCTATCTGTAAATTTATCCGGAATAAAGGTATTGCCAACATATTCAGTCAAATGGGACTTGTGGAGGCATGGGGAAGCGGAGCTATCTGGAGGTGTCCGGGGATTACCGGTAATAGTTGTCATTGCCTCAAAAGTTTATTTCAATCCTGATTTATAATATGCAGCTTGTGGCAAAAGAGCACGGCTGTCTGGGTTCTTCCGGTGGGAATACAACCGGAAGGTTTGAGAATCCGTTTGTTACAATACCGTCTGCATACCAGACACTTGATTCTTTTATGAGAGTGAATGGGCTGGTTCACACCGAAAGTGGAGTGATTCCATGCTATGAGACGAATGGGGAAAGCATGGACATCTATATTGCGTGTGAGTAAAACGGTATGGGGTATCGGGACTCGGCAATATAATTGTTTTTTTAAGCGTAATCCGCTATACTAGATGCATAGTATAGCGGATTATTTTTTGGAGGTACTTATGGGAAGATTTTTGAATCCAGATAACGGGGCTTTTTCAGAGGCAGTCAATTCAGAAATTTATATTGATAAAACCCGTTTGCTGGAATACACCAACCAGGTGATAAATACCACATCAAAATTTATCTGTAACAGCCGTCCGAGACGTTTTGGAAAGTCCATGACTGCAGACATGCTTTCTGCTTATTACAGCAGGGGATGTGATTCCAAAGAGCTCTTTAAAAATTATGAGATAAGTACAGTTTCATCATATGAAAAGAATCTTAATAAATATGATGTGATCCATTTTGATGTACAGTGGTGCATGATGGATGCCAAAGATACAGATCATGTTGTAGATTATATCAATGAGGGAATTTTACAGGAACTGAGGGAAGCATATGGACAGATCATTCCGGATGCGGTCAGGACTGCTTATGGGGCAATGTCCTATATCAAAGCGGCTACGGGCAATAAATTTGTTGTCATCGTTGATGAGTGGGATGTTTTGATTCGAGATGAGGCACAGAATCATACATTGCAGGAGGCATATATTGATTTTCTCAGAGGGATGTTTAAAGGCACAGAACCTTCCAGATACATTGCGTTAGCATATTTGACGGGAATTTTACCGATTAAGAAATTAAAAACGCAGTCAGCGCTCAACAATTTTGAAGAGTTTACCATGCTCGATGCAGGACGGATGGCTCCTTACGTCGGGTTTACAGAAGAAGAAGTCCACGGACTGTGTGAACAATACGGATGCAGTTATGAACAGGTGAAATCCTGGTATGATGGCTATTTATTAGAGGATTATCAGGTATATAATCCGAAGGCCGTTGTCAGTGTCATGTTAAATGGAAAGTATAAAAGTTATTGGTCAAATACCGGAAGCTATGAGGCAATTGTGCCACTGATCAACATGGATTTTGATGGCTTGAAATCTGCAATTATCGAGATGTTGTCGGGCGCATCCGTAGAAGTGGATGTGACATCCTTTCAGAATGACACGGTAAGTTTTGCAAATCGGGATGATGTGCTTACGTACCTGATTCATTTGGGGTATCTGGCTTATGATCAGGACAGCCGGCATGTTTTTATTCCGAATGAAGAAATCCGGCACGAGTTAAATCATGCAGTGAAACGTACCAGTTGGAATGAGATGATGACATTTCAAAAAGAATCGTTAGCGTTATTAGATGCAACGCTGGAAAAAGATGGAATGGAGGTTGCAAAGGGGATTGAGAAAATTCATACTGGGTATTCTTCAACGATTATGTACCATGATGAAAATTCGCTCAGCAGTGTACTTACGATCGCATACTTAAGTTCCATGCAGTATTATTTTAAACCCGTCCGGGAATTGCCGACCGGCCGTGGTTTTGCGGATTTTGTTTATATTCCAAAACCGGAATATAAAGCTGATTATCCGGCACTGGTTGTGGAACTGAAATGGAATAAAACTGCGGATACCGCCTTACAACAGATAAAAGACAGAAAGTATCCGCAATCGTTAGAGCCATATACAGGAAATATTCTGCTCGTAGGAATCAATTATGATAAGAAGACGAAAGAACATTCCTGTGTGATTGAAAATGATAAAAAGCAATAAGCGTTAAGCTTCGTCTTTTTGCAGGATTGAAACAAATCCCACATGCCGATCCATCCAGTTTCCGATGATCGCAATTCCTTTTCCCATAGATTTTGTGTGCATTGCACGCGGCTGCGATTATAGTCCTTTTTTCACAGATTTTCAAGTGGGGGTAAATAGTAATAGTATTAAGAAAAAGGCTGACAGTCTGTGCGCTCTGTTATATACTGTTGAAAGAACAAAAATCGCAACATGAACAGAACAGGAAGAAACCAATGGAAGAAAAAATAATGCATCTTCTGATCACAGAAGACGATATGGCACTCGCACAGGGACTGCAGCGCGCATTACAGGAGAAAAACCGGCAGGTGCTATGCTGTAAAAACATACAGGAGACCAGACAGCATCTGCATCAGAACCAGACAGATCTGCTGATTCTCGATGTGAATCTGCCGGATGGAAGCGGTTTTGATCTGCTGCAGGAGATCCGCAGAACCTCGGATCTTCCGGTGATCTTACTTACGGCAAACGATCTGGAAATGGATATTGTAAGCGGACTGGAGCAGGGAGCAAATGATTACATCACAAAGCCGTTCAGTCTGGCGGTACTCCGGGCGCGGGTAAAAACCCAGCTTCGGAACCGGACGGTGCAGATGCAGAAAGAAAGCGCAAAAAACACACAGATCTGGGAGGGCAGTATCTGGAAGTTTGATTTTACAAATATGCGTTTTACCGTAAGCGGACAGGAAGTGGAGTTAAGTAAAACCGAGCAGAAACTTCTGGCACTTCTTGTGCAGCATGCGGGGATGACCGTGCCGCGGGAAACTTTGATGGATCGCATCTGGACCGGTGGCGCGGTGTACGTGGATGAAAACGCGCTTTCGGTTGCCATCAAGCGGCTGCGGGATAAATTACAGGCAAAGGAGCAGATCCGGACCGTGTATGGGATCGGATATGTATGGGAAGTATGATCGGATATTTTGTAATTATATTGCTTGCGGCAGGGAGTGTGCTTGCAGCAGCACTTTTCTTCAGACACCGGCAGAAACAGGTGATGGATGGACTTTCCGATATGCTTGAGGCGGCGATAAACGGCATCTTTTCCGAGACAACATTTGATGAGTCGCGGCAGTCATCGCTGGAAAACCGTCTGGCGCAGTATCTGGCGGCATCGGAACTTTCGGTGCGAAGCATAGACGTGGAGAGGGAAAAAATCAAGGAACTGATTGCAGATATTTCCCATCAGACGCGAACGCCGCTTTCAAATATTTTATTGTATACGGAACTGCTGGAGGAAGAACCGCTGGGGGAAGTAGCACAGGATTCCGTAAAAAAGCTGCGGCAGCAGAGTGAAAAATTACAGTTTTTAATGGATGCGCTTGTCAAACTTTCAAGGCTTGAGACAGGCGTTTTTGTGTTGCATCCAATCCGGCAGCCGCTGACAGAACTGGTGGTAGACGGTATGGAAAGTTACCGGGAAAAAGCAGCCGCCAAAGGACTTGCGATTGCGTTTTCCGGGACGAAAAAAGCAGAGAAAGACGCACCGGTTTATGCGTACTTTGATAAGAAATGGTCCATGGAAGCACTGGGAAATATTCTCGATAATGCGATCAAATATACGAACACAGGAGGGATTACCATAAAACTCTGTTCCTATGAACTGTTTGCCTGCGTGGAAGTGACGGATACGGGAATCGGCATCGGTGAGGAGGAGCATGCGGCGGTATTTGGGCGTTTTTACAGGGGAAACGCGGTTGCCGAAAAGAGCGGTGTGGGGATCGGACTGTATCTGGCACGTTTTATCATGCAGCAGCAGGGCGGATATATCCGGCTTTCGTCCACGCCGGGGAAAGGCTCAACGTTTGGGCTGTATTTTCCAACGGCAATTGTGTCAAAACTGTAAGAATCTTTTGTCTCCGGGACAGATTCTCGAAAGAATTCTGTGCGACAATCTTAAAAGAAGGCAGGAAATGCCAAATCAGGAGCAAAAGGAGATTACAGGATGGTCATTTTGGAAACCAGAGATTTGAAAAAACAGTATGGCACGGGGGAGACCGCCGTGCACGCGCTGGCGGGGGTAAACCTGTCGGTGGAAAACGGAGAATTTGTCGCGGTGGTAGGAACCTCCGGATCAGGAAAATCGACGCTTTTACATATGCTTGGAGGACTCGACCGGGCAACATCCGGCAAAGTCTATGTGGACGGCAAGGACATCTTTGCATTAAAGGATGAAGAACTGACGATTTTCCGCAGAAGAAAAATCGGATTTGTCTTTCAGTCCTTTAATTTAGTTCCGGTGCTGTCTGTCTATGAAAACATTGTGCTGCCATTGCAGCTTGACGGAAAAACTGTGGACAATGCATTTATCGGGGAGATCGCAGAGGCACTCGGATTAAAAGAAAAATTAAACGTGCTGCCAAACCAGCTTTCGGGAGGACAGCAGCAGCGTGTGGCGATCGCGCGGGCACTCGCAGCC
>ERZ1027074.758-NODE-758-length-12512-cov-3.805491_pt1 | contig 12512 bp, 8 predicted proteins | sample MGYA00519417_ERZ1027074 | MGnify/ENA primary metagenome ERZ1027074 (study PRJEB26926, sample SAMN06164770) | human gut metagenome | biome: ENVO:00009003; feature: ENVO:2100002; material: ENVO:00002003 | host: Homo sapiens | place: USA | collected 2012 ...
AGTCTCGTGGGCTCGGAGATGTGTATAAGAGACAGCCTCATACTCTGCTTCCAGCACTTTATTACCGGTAATATCACTGAAATCATAATCCGGCCATACACCGTAATAGCCATCCTTCTCCGGTACTTCCGGAATCTGGTCTGCCGACAGATAATCCCCGTAACCGCATTTATAGGAAGCCACTTCTACACCATCCGCCTGGAAGGTAATGGTAAACTGTGAGAAAGCGTCCGGAACGTCTTTGCTGCAGAATTCCTGGTAGGACAACGGGGTAGCACCGCCCTGATAACCAATGCCGTCTACGCCACCGGCTCCGCCTTCCACATAATAGTTGCCATACAGAGTTCCATCATCACTGACTTTTCCGGCAATGCTGCCCTGGCCTTCGCCGGACATATCCAGATCATTGTACGCATAGCTGTAGAAAATATCACAGCCTTCTCCGGCAATACCTCCGATATTATTTTTACCGGTGATCCTGCCCATGCTGTAACAGCTGCGGATCGCATAGCTGGCAGATCCGGCAATTCCTCCCACATAGCTGCCTCCGGTACTCTCTACGGGTGCATAAGACTCACAGGAAATGACTGCGCCATATTCTGCTTTACCGACCACACCGCCGACATAGTCTTTTTTACCGGTCACGTCTCCAAGGTTGCGGCTGTCTCTGATGACTGCCTTGACCGTCTGCTCCACATCGAAACTCTCCGTTCCGGTTAAAGTGATATCGTCCTCAGGGTCAAAATCGTATTCCGTTGCCACCTGTCCAACGATACCGCCCACATTCGTATCGGCTTCCACCGTACCGCGGTTCACACATAAGGTGACCTTTCCCTTCTGGAAGCTGGAAGTATCATAGCGCGCTTCTTCGGTTTCTTCCGGTTCTGCGGTGTCATCCTCCGCATCGGGATCTCCGGGGTTCACCTCTTCCTTGCTGGCTGACTCATCCGAAGTATCTTCTACAGAAATTCCTTCATACCGGAAGAGATCATCCCGGATTTCGCTGACCAGATTCCGCAGAACTCTGGCCTGATCCATCAGCTCATCCATGTGGGCACTGGTGCTGTCTGTCCCGGCTTCCAGTACATCCCCCAACTGACCCAACTGGTCAAAAGCCTTGTCGAGCCTGTCATTCAGTGTGTCCAGATTATCTTTGATACCGCCACTGCGATCCGTGGAAGCATTCGTCATGTTATCCAGATGCTTGGTGGCATTCTCTCCGAATTTTTTCAGTGCCGATTTATAGCTCTCCGTATCGTCCGGTACGGTGATGGTAATGTTTCCGCCACTGACGTCATGATCGCCATCGCCACCCCAGTTACCATTCCAAATATCATTTCCACTGATGGTAACGTCATGACTGTTGCCGTTATTCTTGTCATTATCCGCCTGCTTGTTCAGATCGTCATTCAGGACTTTCAGATCGTTGCTGACGCCGTTCAACTCTTGATTGTAAATATACCACAGATCATGAGCGGTCCCGGTCAGAGAGCTTCCCGCATTGTTGGCATCCTTCAGGTTCGAACTGATACTCTTGGCAATACTGGATGCCTGTTTGCTATAGCTGCTCACATCTTTCTGGGTGGCATCCAACATATCTAGGAATTTGTCTGTCTCCGTATCCAGTTCCTTCAGCTTGTCACTGAGATACTGGATTTCCAGGAACGGCTCCATCTGACCCACGATACCGCCCACATCTTTTCTGCCCTGCACATATCCGGTGTTGGTGCAGTTCTGCAGATAGCCCTGATGCAGTCTGCCTACGATACCTCCGGTATTGTAGCCTACGTGCTGGTAGCCGATGGCCCCGGAATTGGAGCAATAATAAATCTTACCATCCGAAATACCTGCGATACCGCCGGTGTCCGTATGAGCTGCCACATTGGAGGTACTGTTGATCTGCTCCAGATTGTCCATGGTGATATCTTCCAGATCATAAGTCACTTCCGTGCTGTACGTATTGATATTGCCATTGTTGCTGCAGTTATTCAGAATACCGTGGTTGTTGCCCACAATACCGCCTGCGGAATGATTGCCGATCACATTTCCGGAGGATTCACACCGACGGATCTCTCCGCTCTCGGCATTGACTCCGGCAATACCGCCGACATCCGTATCACCGACCACATTTCCGGTAAATTTACAATTTTCAATGCTGCCATAGTTCACACCGACGATACCGCCGACCTGATCCTGACTTCCAGAGGGAGATACTTCCCCCGTGACCGTAAGGTTGCGGACTTTTGCTCCCTCCTGCACATAGCGGAACAATCCCACTGCCGAACCGTCTCCGGTCAGTTTCACATTGGAAATAGTAAAACCGCTGCCGTCAAAGATTCCTGCAAACGTAGGAATACTGAGTTCACCTGTCATGCTCAGAACAATGTCGTTCTGCAGCACTACTTTTTTATCTCTGGACCAACTGTCCAGTACACAGTTCTCCACCAGTTTCCGCAGATCCTCCTCCGTGCTGATCTCTATGACTGCATAATCCTGCTCCTTTATCGTGCTGCTATAACCGCTGCCGCCTCTGTACTGCTCATAGGTCAAAGTTTCTGCTGCATAGGCGGTGGCCGGTGTCTGCAGGATCAGTGCTGCTCCCAGCAGGAAACATAATAATCTCTTACTGTTCATCTTCTGTTCCCTCGCTTTCTGCTGTTTTTTCTTTATCCGAAGCTTTCTTATCCGCAGCTTCTGTATCTGCTCCGGTTGCTTTCTGTCCGGCTGTCTCATCCTCCGGCAGCTCCTGGGCTTCCAGTCTGGGATAGTTTTCTTCCGGGGCATCGTCCCGCTCCTCCATCGTCACGGTATCCTTGGGACGCACCACCGCACCCATCTCACCATCAATGACACCGATGAAATCACCCTCCAACACACCATTGACATAACCCTTGATGTGACCGTTCATACGGATTCTTCCGGCGGAGGGCAAGGGCTTTGCCAGATCCCGTTTCAGTGTAAATGCTGTCTTCTGAATAATGATATCTCCGATCAGCAGTGTCTGCGGCAATGCCAGCAGTACCAACAAAATAGATGTCAGAGTACCACGACCAAGAGCCAGTCCGATGGCCGCTACCGCTGCATTGGAAGATACATAGCTGATAATAAATCCCGCAGATACCAGCATGGATCCACTGGTAACAATGGTAGGGAACGCCTGGTTCAGTGCTTCGATGGCGGCTTCCTTGATCGGCATATATGTCTTCAGATCCATGTAACGGCTGGTGATAACGATAGCGTAGTCGATCGTTGCACCCATCTGGATCGCAGATACTACCAGATATCCCAGGAAATATACATTTTCATTCAACAGATACGGCAATGAGAAGTTCATCCAGATACTACCCTGAATCGTTACAACCAACAGTACCGGCAGACCGGCGGACTGGAAGGTGAACAGCAGGATGATCATAACGAACAATGCTGTCAGCACCGTGATGATCGTATTATCCGTTGCGAAGGAATCGCCCAGATCCTTATCACTGGTGGCGTTACCGACCAGCAGAATGTCATCTATATTATAGAACTTTGCCACGGTATTACGGATCTGATCCAGTGCTGCTGTGGTCTCTTCTCCCTCATAAGGAACATTCAATTCCAGAACAAATCGGGAATTGTCTTCGCCCAGCAGCTGATCTTTCGCAATACAGATCTGGGAATAAGCATCCGTCAGAGTTTCTTCCAGATCATCGTCCAGTGTGATGTTGCCGCTTTCTTTCTGATCATAAATGAACAGGAACATATCAATAAACGGAACTTCGTATTCACTGACGCCACTGACCAGCGCACCATAATCGCTCTGATCCAGTGCATATGCCGAATACAACATATCCGCCACTTCAATATCCAAATCGATCAGTTCCGCAAACTGCCTGGGGGTCAGCTTATCCGTCAGCATATAGCCGTCCATGGCCTCGATATTGCCAAGTCCCTGACAGGATTTCACCACATCCAGCTTTTCCAGAGCTTTCAGTGTCTGTGCCTCTTTTTCATAATCACCGTTCGGCACAATGACCGCCAGCTGGTTCACCATACCGAATTCCTTATTTACCATGCTGACGGAGAATTTATTATCACTCATAGTACTGGATTCCAGAGTGTTGGTATCGTACACGTAGTTTGCCTTATTGGACAGGAAAAATGCTATAATAACACCTACGATCAGAATAGGCGGTATAATGTAGCGGGTAGCCACACAAAACTTACCGACTGCTGTGATCTTCGGAACGAAGCTCTTGTGATGGGTGTTGTCGATGGCCTTGGAAAAGGTCAACAACAGTCCGGGCATCAGGAAGAATACGGCTACCATACTGAAAATAATGGATTTTGCCAGAATGATACCCATATCATAACCAATTCTAAACTGCATGAACATCATGGCTACCATACCGGAGATGGTGGTCAGGGAACTGGAGGAAATCTCCGGGATTGCCTTACTCAAAGCAACAATCACAGCCTCTCTGGCATCCTTGTCCTCATGTTCTTCCATAAAACGGTGAGCAAGAATGATGGCATAGTCTACCGCCAGACCTAACTGCAGTACCACCGCGATGGAGTTCGTAACAAAACTGATGGTTCCGAACCAGTAGTTCGTACCTTTGTTCAAAATAGCTGCCACAATAAATGTAGTCAGATAAACCGGGATTTCCGCATAAGTCGTAGAGGTAAATAACAATACGGCTACGATAACCACTGCTGCCAACAACAGAATGACGATCATATCATTATTCAAGTCATCCGCGTCACGCTCTTCCTGACCGATATCGGAAGAATAGTAAACATCATAATCGGACAATGCATCCAATACCTCATCCAGATGCTGCTGTGTAGCTTCCGTGTCTGCTTCCTCATCAAAAGTGACAGACAATAAAGCCTCCATGTCATGATAATGATCCTCGGTGTCATCGAAATCCAACATGCTGACACCGTCCATCTCCTCCACCTGATCTGCCAGTTTCTGTGCCTCGTCAAACGTCACGTTACAGATCAGGATCCGGGCGGAGCCATACGTGGTAAATTCCGAATCCATCAGATCCAGTCCCCTTCTGGTCTCTGTTGTGTCCGGCAAATAAGTGGTCAGATCGTTATTAACCTTGACTCTGTTCATGGATAATACGCAAAATATGCATAAAACAATAAAGATCAGATAAAATCCTTTTCGTTTGTCTACAATGAGCGTGGCAAGTTTCATCATAAAGGAATTATCTTTTTTGTCTTTTTCTGCGTTGTCTGCCATAGTTCCCTCCTGCTTTTTCTCTCTTTGTACCCTTATTTATGTATTTGATTTTATATGTCTCTAGTTTAAAATGTTTTTGAACATCTGTAAAGACTTACTACAAAGATGAGAAATTGTATTAATGTCATTTAATGAACTTGTGTTGATTTTCTGCCACATGCAAAATATAATAATGGGGAAGAAAAAGCAAGCTACAGATTGAGATTGATTGTTTATTTTTAGACATTTTCTTTCTGTTTGTTTATTATTTTAGAAAAAATTCAGATTTATATTAGATATAGGAAATGATTCCCTCTCATTTTTCCTCAGAAAGGCTGGTGTAGGATTCTATGGAAAAAATGGATCGCCGTGTGCGCAAGACCCGGGCTCTCTTATTACAGGGGCTGGTAAAAATGTTAGAAACCCATGATATTCAGGATATCTCCGTCAAGGAGCTGACTGAACTGGTGGATATCAACCGCGGAACCTTTTATCTGCATTATGATGATATCTACGATATGCTCCATAAAATCGAGGATGAAATGTTCCTGGAATTTAATGAAATCATGGAGCAGAAACCGGTCGTTACCAATTCTCTGGCCTCTCAGGGGCCGTTGTTGGAATTCTTCCGTTTTCTGGACCGAAACAGGGATCTGGCCAAGGTCATGATCGGCCCTCATGGGGATCTGGCTTTCGTCAATCGCCTGAAAGATCAGATTGAAAAACGCACTCTCCAGGTTCTGGAAAGTGCGCAATCCGATGCTAATTATGAATATCTCTGCTCCTTCATTATCACCGGCTGTGTCGGTGTCGTAGAGACCTGGCTGAAAGAATCCAATCCCCAGTCTCCGGAAGAAATGGCAGAAATTCTGGGAACCATGCTCTTACGTCAGCTTAATTTTGCTCCGGGGCCTGCATAGGCTGTGTCGGCTCCGGCATGCCTACGCTCAATGAAGTCACTGTCTCACCATCCAGGAAGAAGGATACGGTATCACCTACCTGAAGTTCGTCCAGAGTGGCATCTTCTCCGTCAATCGTAATGATCGTATCGTCATTGACTGTGATAGTCATAGTATCTCCGCTGAGAGTTAAGGTCATCTCATCCAGCATGTCTTTCTCAGGTTTCTGACCGTTCGGTGCTTCTCCGTTGGGCGCGCTGCCATTGCCATCAGAAGTCTGGCCGTTCGGCTTTTCTCCGCTGGGAGCTTCGCCGGTAGGAGCTTCACCATTGGGAGCGCCACCGTTGCCGTCAGGAACCTGGCCATCCGGCTTTTCTCCGCTGGGTGCCTCACCGGTAGGAGCTTCACCATTGGGTGCTTCCGGCTTCTCTGCCAGTGCGATGGAGATCACATTGCCATCAATGGCAGTGATCTGGCCGAGATAAAATTCCACCTTCTCTTCACCGCTCTCCGTGCTCTCCGTCGTACTCTCCGGTGCGATCGTCTCCTTCTGTTCTGCTGATTCACTTGCTACGCTCTCCGTACCCGCAGATGTTGTTCCTCCGCATGCCGTAAATCCCGTCATCACCATAGCAGCTGTCAACACTGCACACATTACTTTTGTATTCACCTGGGGTAAATTCCATCTTCTCATCTTCTCATTCCTCCTGTTCCATTCATTCCTTAAAAAACTTGTGAATATTTACTTCCCCTTATCTGTCTCTTATGATAAAGGTCATCTGCGAAGGAATTGTGAGAAAAATGTGGTGATTCTGTGAATTTTTCAGGCATGACATTGTTGTCATGTGCACTATGTTGGAAGTGTCAGCTTACATGTCGATTCTTCCGTTTCGTTGTAAATATCGAAGGAATGCGGTACAGCCTTCCAGGACATCATTGTAGGTCGTCCCAAACTCTCCCGTGTACCACGGATCCGAAATGTCCCGCTCCGAGTCGGCATAGGACAAGAGCTTCGCTACTTTCCCCTCCGGATCTCCCCCGAATATCCGCAGCATGTTGCGGATATTCGCACCATCCATACCAATCAGATAATCATATTCCACATAATCCGCTCTCGTCACCTGCCGGGCCCGCTTCCCCTCACAGGAGATCCCATGCCTCGCCAGCTCCGCCTTCGCCGGCGGATACACCGGATTCCCGATGCCGTTCCAGATCTCCTCTGTGCTGGTGGCTGCGGAAGCGATCTGAAAGTGATCGGCAAAATTTGCGTCGGATACCAATTTTTTCATAACAAATTCTGCCATGGGGGAACGACAAATGTTGCCGTGGCAGATGAAAAGGACTTTTATCATAGTTATTGTTTACTCCTTTTTGTCCGGAAACACCCTGTTTTGCGAGGTTTTCTGGGGTTATGGTAAAATGCTGTGAAATTACAGATTGTGGCAAATCAGGGCAGAACTTAGCAAGTTGTTACTACCTGTTAGTAGTAAAATGAAAAAGATTACTACTAAGGATTTTGTTTTTTATTCCTATATAATCGTACCAAAAACAAAATATTAGCCGCAGCCAAATGCAATGCATAATCGGTGTATTCGTCTGATATAGTAATAATCTGATTTCCTTGTCCATGTCCAGCTACTTTATTTCTTACAACAGGTAATCCTGTTTCCAATGTTGTTCGTATACTTGTCAAATGCGCATTCATATAGCTTGGATAAAAACCATTGTTTTCTAAAATTGCAATTAGTTTCTGTGCCGTATCCTTGTTTTTATCATATACATATCCCTGTTTATCACAAATGATTTTCATTGTGCTTTCAAAAGCTTTCTCTGCCTCTAATATTGCATTTTTATTATCACCTTTTCGTCTTTTTTCATAAGCATTTCTTATCTCATCTTCAGCGCCTTCGAAGCCTTCTTCGAGCAATAATTTTAAAGCTGGTTTTACAGCTGTTTTATGCAAAAAAGTACTATCAATAGTAATAATCTGTGAATTGACAAACTCATATCCCAAATTATGCTGTTTAAATCGATAATTCAACTCAACGATTGCATCATTTATTGCGCCATCTGCATCATAATCATATTTGTATTTTGGTTTTATAGTACGTAGCTTTTTATCAATCAAGTAAAAGAAATAATCTATTGCATCCAAAAAGTCAATATCATCACAATCTTTAAAATATTCTTCTATACTGGATTTTCCATAACCCTTTTGCAGTTTACCATATCCCATGCCCTTCAATCCCTTTTCTCTGCAAAAATTTTCCTCGAAAATATCCCACAAATTTTCATCATATGTTGAATATGGCTCTAAAACATCTTCTAAAATATAAAAAACCTGATTTCTAAAAGCTGATGGAAAACTATTATATATAAATACTTCCGGTTCTCCGTCTGCATTCTTAATTCTCTTTGATAATAATTCGTACATACCTTCTCCTTTCTTATATTCCAGAGTGCCTCATAAATGCTAATATCAATTAATACGCTCTTGCCTATTAGTAAAAATCATATTAATCCCGAATCAAGCAATTCATAGGGACATGTTAATTTTCTCATCCATTCTCTAGTTTCATGGTTGCTATCTTTATTATAAATAAATACTCTCACTTTTAATTTTGTATTAATTATATGAATTAAGCTATCATCGCCATATGGTGACATTCCAAAAATATCCAGTTCATCAACATTCTTTATGTCTTCATATAATTTTTGTTTCTTAATAAGATACAAATCATCTGCTGGGAATAATCTATTTGATGGATATATTCCTTCTACGCAAATTAAATGTTCTTTAATAACCGCTGACGGAGCAAAAATTATATCTGATAAATTTACTATTTGAACCTTATTATTTCTTGCTACTTTTTCAACAGCTTCCCTGTATTTATCATAACTCATACGGAGACTACTAACTAGCACATTAATATTTTCATGGATTGCATCCAAGTCTACTCTTCCATGTAACGGTACCGCAATATGGTTATAATCCCAAAATTCATAATAATTCAGTGTAAATACCATATCATATACAGAAAAATCCGGCAGCTGGTCTACCTTGTAATTTACTTTCTTTTTACCATTTTCATCTAGAAAATTTGTAGTAATAGCAATGCATGTCAACAAATCCTGCAATCGGATATCATCATTTGTAGACCATTTGCTCCCGATTTTGTCACAAATATATTTGTAGACTGTACCTGCTAATGTTTCAATTCCTCTGTTACTTGAATTCAACAATACATCAACTATTTCATCTTCATATATCGTAATATCAAATGTTGCCTCAAAAACCGGTTTGTATTTTCTTATATTCTCTATAAAACGCCGCCAAATGTTATCGACTGAAAAAGAATCAACTCCTATTCTACTATTTATTCCATTCCCCAAAAGCAATCCTTTTTTCATCCTAATCCCCTTTTCCTGTATAAAACCAACATCCACTTCATAAATAACAGAATAATAATGCGTATTTAAACTTCCCCATGTATCACAACTTTTAGTTCTATTTATAGTTTATCATATTTTGCCGCACTTCCCTTTGCCTTCTCCACCGGATACTTCGCCTCGTTCTGATCCATCTTCATATTTACGATCTCATCCGCATCCAGCCCCAGCTTATCCAGCAAATTCTGGCTATATACAATAACATCCGCAAGTTCTTCTTTTACATGCTGTAAATCATAGTCTTTATCAGACCACTGAAAGCATTCCAAAAGCTCTGCTGCCTCAATTACAATTGATTTTGCAAGGTTTTCCGGTGAATGAAACTGATCCCAGTCTCTATCCTCTGTGAATTTTCTGATTCTGTCTATCGTTTCCTGTTTCATATTTACTTTGTCTCTCCTCTTTGGGTTGCCCTTTTTAATGCCTCTCTAAGTTCATCGTCACAAGCATAAATAAACATTCCATTTACACCACGGGTCATCAAAACACGAACTGCATGTTGAATCAATATTTCTCCAAATTTTTGTTTTGAACCATCTGATAATGTTCTGTTTTGAATCGCCTTATCATTACAGCTTTTTTCGGGGTCATATATTACTTTTCCATTTCTGTATTTAACAGAAGGTCCCAGAATAACTCCGGCATAATTTAAATCAAATCCCTGAATTGTAAAAGTAGAACCCACTTCATTGATTGTCTGTGGTTGTTCTGCCCAGGCTAAATCTTTAATCTGTCTCTTTTCTTTTTGGGAAAGTTCTGACTTTAATTCTCTATTCCAGGGTTTATGCCATGCTCCGATTTCTACTTCCCAATATTTTCTAAATCTTCTTTTCGCTTTGCTACTATATTCCCAGTCATAAGTTGCGATCAAACGTGATAATGCCGAATCCGTTTTCTTTGCCTTTTCCGTAATTTCCAGATCCAGTTGTTCCGGATCATCAAAAACCTTGATTGTATATCCATCAACTGTTTCCGGAAGTTTTTTGATCTCGTTTCTTTTTGTAAACGAATCGATCCAGTCCATCGTTTCCGGACCTGCCTGCATCCGAAGCTGTTTATCCAATATAATGTGATTATTGGTTGCTTCTGCCTGCTTTCGGTACTTTTCCAAAATCTGTGCTTCCCAAAACTGTTCCGTCGTGAGTATCTGATATTCATCAAACATCACCACAGTAACTCTTGCCCGCTCTATGATATCCTGAAGCTGATTTTTTCCTCTATAAGATTGCTTACCCTGTGTCAGCAATAAGTGTGCCTCATCTATAAATGCAACATCTACCGGATCATCTGCTGAATGGGTATTAATAAACGATGTGGGCTTGCTGACAACATTTCCATATTTTTCTGTTAATCCAAGTCTCTCCGCTATCTGCTCATATACCTTTATCTGTTCATCATGGTTTACAAGCATATAGCATCGTATACTGGTTTTATTTTCTTCTGCCCGGCAATATAATTCATAAAATGTACTGCTATTCAAAACAGTCTTACCTGTTCCTGCCTCACCATCAATAAAGATCAGCTGCTTTGTTTTTCCCTTAGAAAGAGCGTCCGTGACTTTCTGTATGATCAATTCTCTTGCATTTTCCTGATCCTCAGTCAACTTGTGCAGTGGTGAAGCCTTATATATCGCCGAATCTTTAATTGCACTCTCTGAGGGAAATAGTTCCTTATTTTCCTTCCGAAGACCTCTCCATATTTTACTGAATATTTCATCCAGCTCTTCCATCGGGTAATAACCCTTCTGCGGATTATCTCTCAAATTATGTACATGCCTTACATGATCAGCGCTCATCATATAGTGCATTAACCGATTTTCAATATCCAATGTCAATGATTTATTAAAATGTTCGTGTCCAATAATGAACAAGCTGGAATCCTTTTCCAATAATTTACTCTGCCATTGTGTTCTGTCATTCGCTGTATCATAGTGTTGGCGTGTTCTTTTAAAGATATTATTGGACTCCCCTACATACACCTCAAAATCACCGGAGTCTTTCCAGTTATGTATATAAACTGTGGGAAAATCCATAATGATTTTCCGTGTTTTCTCATCTTCGGAAGGAAGTGAAACAGTTTCAAAGAAATCTAATGATTCACTGTTGTCTTTTATCTGTCTTATAATTGGTTTTGCAACTGCCATCGTAAATCCCCTTTTCCAATATCTTCTGCTTTATAGCTCTTTAATTCTCGTATATTTTTACCTTATTTATTCCTATTTCATCAATCATCTTAATCTCATATTCATGATATTCCATAAAAGTTCTATTAGTCAATATAACGATTACTATTTCATGCCTGTCATTCGCTTTATTTTTATCCCTTGCCAATAGAGTATCATATCTGACAGCACTTGCTTCCTTAGATAAAATAAAAAGCCAGTAGGGAACAAGCGTTCTTTTTCGATTGATTTTTTATATTAGTGCTGTATAATATTATTGCCAGTGTAAATAGCAGATTTACTCCCATTTGGTTCGTCTAAGACGAATGGTACATATTGACTACTCAATATGTATTTTTAAGGACGCGACTGCATCTCACAGTCTATGCCGCCCATATCCCCTAAGAGTACCAAGTCTGTACCGCAGTTCCCGGAGAGGGGGCTTAGGTGGTGCTATACTTACTTTTTTCGCATCATAAACGTATATAAGTGCTCATAGGGAGAAGAAATATGCTGGTGTGAGAACAATAGATATACGCTATAACAATCTCTTTGTTATTTGAGGATTAGGGAGACTCCTATATGGAGCCAATAATAACAAGGAGGTGATCTCTATGAAAAAGAAAGCGGATAAACCTAATGTTACTATAAATGTCAACATACTTAGTAACATTAAACTTGATGGCAAATCTTTAATCTGCATCATTATCGCTATTATTTGTCTTACACTGGTTATGTCCTGTCTCTTATACACATCTCCGAGCCCACGAGACTACGCTGCATCTCG
>ERZ1027074.825-NODE-825-length-11666-cov-5.516407_pt1 | contig 11666 bp, 8 predicted proteins | sample MGYA00519417_ERZ1027074 | MGnify/ENA primary metagenome ERZ1027074 (study PRJEB26926, sample SAMN06164770) | human gut metagenome | biome: ENVO:00009003; feature: ENVO:2100002; material: ENVO:00002003 | host: Homo sapiens | place: USA | collected 2012 ...
ACGAGATGCAGCGTAGTCTCGTGGGCTCGGAGATGTGTATAAGAGACAGGGAATTGCTATAATTTTTATATTTTTATTGTATCATTGTATATGTGCAAACTGTATTTTTTACATTACAAAATCCTGAGATAATTTTATGAGAACCAATTCTCTTCTCGGTGCATCTAATTAGTGTAAAAGTAAAAAAGCAAACACGTGTAGTAATTCGGCTGGACAAAAGGAGAAGACAAAGTTATGACAAAAGATATATTTATTAAGGAGGTTCGGGATGCAGAAGCCATGCTGTATCATATATCAAAGTCCATTCTGAAGAATGACTCTGATTGTGGGGATGCTGTGCAGGAAACAATTCTTAAGGCATATGAGAAACTTCCCACCTTAAAGAAAGAAAAGTATTTTCGAACATGGATCACAAAGATATTGATCAATGAATGCAATGGGATTCTTCGGAAAAGAAAAAATGTTATTCCATATGAAGAATATATGGACAATATGAGGCTGACTGAGGAGGACAGATACAGTCATCTGTATATGGCGATTATGGAACTTCCGGAGGATCTGAGGATTTTGGTAACATTGTATTATTTAGAAGAATTCTCACAGAAAGAGATCAGTGAGGCTCTGGATATTCCGGAAGGAACGATTAAAAGCAGACTTTCCCGTGCAAGAGAGTTTTTGAAAGCACAGTTATCCGATGAAGAAGAGAAAAGACCGATGCCTGGGAAAAACAGCAAACCATCAAAGAGAATAACAGGAAAGGGGAAAATGTCATGTTAGAGAACAAATGGAATAATATAGCACCGGAAGTACCACAGGATTTTCATGAGAAATTTGAAGAGACACTGAGACATATTGAGCAGGCAGATGCAGTTAATAAAAAATACAAAAGAAAAAGAATCAGTGGCCGATTACTGATTGCAGCAGCAGTGATCTGTACAGGCATGGGAGTCACAGTGGCGGCAAAAGAATTCTTTAAATGGAATGACCATCTGTTAAAAAGACTTGAACCATCTGAGAAACAGCAGGAAACGATGCAGGAATCAACCTATATTCAGAATATAAACCAGTCTGTAACGCAGAACGGTGTGACTGTTACCCTGACAGATTCTATTCAGGATCAGGGATTCCTGTATGCATTTTTTGAAGTGGAAACAGACGACAATATTCCTATGACTGATCATACTTCTTTTGAGGAGATGGCACATTTTAAGATTGATGGAAAAGAAGTATATGCAGTGGACGATAACAGATTTGGAAGTTTCAATACTGGGGTAGGACAGGATATGTTACTGAAAACAGATCAAAATTCTACACATCTTAAATATTTTAACGCCTGTATATCTTATGACGGTGATTATGATCTGAGTAATAAAACAGTAGAAATCACATTAAAGAATCTTACGGAGGAAGGAGATTATGATACGACTGTTATTACAGATGGAACATGGGATTTTAAATGGACCTTGGGTGCAGTAAAGCCTCCGACAACTCTGGAAGTGAACCGGAAATGTAATTTTGGAGGTTATGAAATCACAGTGAAAAAAATGGAAGTAACGCCCCTTTTATGGTCATTATATCTTGATTATGATGAAGCTATGAAGGTGTATGAAGATGAGAAAAACAAGTTTGAGTACACAGGTACAGATTATGGCATGGATCTTTATGGCAGAGCTAATATTGACCAGGTGCGTTATAAAGATGGAACGGTTTTAACACTCGATCTGACCATGGGAGGCATCGCTGGCGGTGGAGAAAAACAGGATAAGGAAAATGGTGTCATGATCATCAGAAACAGTTTCCCGCAACTGGTTGATGTAGATAACCTGCAGGCGGTACATTTTGGGAACATTGACCAGTGGCTTGAAGTGCGGGAATAATAGTTTTTTCGGTGATATAGAAAAATCCTCCCATAATTAGATAATGAGAAAATACAAAAAGAACCGATACAAGGTCTTTGCAAGACTGATATCGGTCTTTTTTGGCTAAGTCTGCCAACTGTAAAATTTTGTTTATATATTAACGCATCCTGTTCATGTACAGGAAACGGATTCTAGCGTATACTGAAATTATTGATTACAAGGTCTACATGAACTGCAAATACAGATTCCGGGTTATATCCGGAAGCCATATTTTGCACTTACCGGTAAAATCTGTAATAGTTGGCATAAAAATTCATTACATATTCGATATAAGCTTTAAATCTTTTCATTGTCTGTTCCTCCCTTTCTTTATCTTATGGCTGTATTATAAAGCTGGTTGACCGGGAGTTCATGCCAAATAGAAAGAAAAAACAGACAAATCTTGCAAAAAAAGGAGATAGGGTAAATGTTTCCTGTATATGAGGAGAAAAAAGAAAACCTTCATTTTAGAAGTAAAACGTCCAGACATGCTTCCCCACACCTTCATAACTCCATAGAATTTATATATATTACAGAAGGAACCCTGGAGCTTGGGATGGGGCAGGAACTGTATCATATGGATAAGGGGGACTTTGCAGTAATCTTTCCGGATGTGATCCACCATTATCAGGTGTTTTCACCAGGGATAAACAGAGGCTGGTATCTGTGGGCAGGGATGCCGCTGACAGGACAGTTTGCAGATACTCTTCAGAAATCATGCCCTGATAATCCAGTAATTACATCGAAGAATTTACACCCGGATATCCGGAATGCAGTAAAATGTCTTTATGATAATAAAAAAAGAAAAGATAAGAACCCTGTTGTTGAACAGGCGTATGTACAGATTCTGCTTGCAAGGAGCATCCCCTGTTACAGCCTGACGGAAAAGAGCAGTGTGGAGAGCAGTGATATTATCTATCAGACAGTATCTTATATTGCAAAGCATTTTAAGGAACAGGTTTCACTGGAATCCATGGCAAAAGATCTGGGGATTAGCAAATTTACACTTTCACGGGTATTCTCAGGAACTTTCCACAGGAATTTTAACCAGTATCTTAATGAGCAGAGGCTCAATTATGTCTGTGTACATCTGGAGTGTACAGATAAAAGCATCACTGATATATGGCTGGATGCAGGCTTTGACAGCCAGAGGACATTTAACAGGGTATTTCGGGAACGGTACAGGATGACACCCAGAGAGTATCGTTCCCTTTATAAAGAAAAATACATTTTACAGACACAGGAAATGGAGGAATTGTGAGAGGCAGTTCTTCCGGTCTGATTGAATAAAACTATCCCGTACAAGTACAAGGTTTTTATGCTTGTATTTTGTTCAGGATAGTTTTTTTATCCCTATACAGAAATCCGGAAAGCATAGAAAAAAGATATCCAAAAGAGCAGTTGTAATAATATACAAAAATCACACATAAAAATTATGCAATTATAACATTAGCTCAAAAAACAGATTTGAGACTTTACAGAAATTTTATAAATCGAATAATTTTGTGCATGTTTTGCCTAAATTTGTTTATATGAATTTAACAGAGAAAAGGATATAGTTTTCATCGGACAAGAGATACGTAGGAAACAGCAGATGTGAGAACAAGAGGAAGAGACAAGAGCAGAGAAACAGAAGACTATCAGATATCTCACTGGTGTAAACGCATGAAAACAACCTGGAGAAACCGAAGGGAAAAATCAGACAGAATAGAATTTCTGAATGGAAACTGGAAATTCCGTTTCTATGAGAGCATTTATGACCTGCAGGAAAAATTTTATGAAGAAAGCTATGATACAAATGGGTTCGGGGAGATACCTGTGCCGGGGATCTGGCAGAATTTCGGCTATGACGAGCATCAGTATACCAATGTACGTTATCCGATTCCCCTTGATCCGCCATACGTTCCACAGGACAACCCATGCGGGGCATATGTTCATGAGTTTGAGTATGAAAAAGATGAACATGCACCAAAAGCATATCTGAATTTTGAAGGCGTGGATTCCTGCTTCTATGTATGGTTAAACGGATGTTATGTGGGATATAGCCAGGTTTCACACTGCACCAGTGAATTTGATGTGACAGATTACATCCGTAGTGGAAAGAATACACTGGCAGTGCTGGTTCTGAAATGGTGTGATGGTACTTATCTGGAAGACCAGGATAAATTCCGAATGACCGGTATTTTCCGTGATGTATATCTGTTAAAGAGACCGGAAGCAGTTCTGTATGATTACTTCACTACTACAAAACTACTGGGAAGTACGGCAGAGGTGGAGATCTGTGCAAAATTTCTTGGCAGCGCAGCAGAAACTGTAAACATCCGGATCCAGGATATGGATGGCAACACAGTGGCAGCGGGTGGATTTAAAGAAACGGCTGAAGGGGAATATTCCCATAAAGCAGTGTTTACAATCATGGAACCGAAGCTCTGGAATCCGGAAACTCCATATCTTTATCAGGTAGTATTTGAGACTGAAGGAGAAGTGATCACTGACAGGATTGGTCTTCGTGAAATAAAACGAGATGGAAGCGTAATCTATATCAACGGGGTAAAAGTGAAGTTCAATGGTGTCAACCGTCATGATTCCGATCCGGTGACAGGAGCTGTGATCAGTATTGAACAGGCAGACCTTGACCTGAAGATGATGAAAGCTAACAATTTTAACGCAGTACGAAGCAGCCATTATCCGAATGCGCCGTATTTCTATCAGCTGTGTGATGAATATGGACTCTTTGTGATCGCAGAGGCGGATAACGAAAGCCATGGTACCCAGAGCCAGTATCTGAAGAACCAGGAATGGGATAATGTAGTAGAACATTGGAATAAACGCATCTCCAACAATCCGGATTTTATCCCGGCTGCCATGGATCGTACAAAGCTCTGTGTATATCGTGAGAAGAACCGTCCATGTATTGTGATGTGGTCCATGGGAAATGAATGCGGATACGGATGTACTTTTGAAGAAGCCTTAAAGTGGACAAAAGAATTTGACCCTACCAGGCTCACTACATATGAAAGTGCTTTTTATCAGAGCTCTGACAGGGAATATGATTATTCCAATATTGATGTAGTCGGAAGAATGTACCCGGCATTTTCGGAAATAGAAGAATATATGGAAAAGAATCCGGAAAAACCGCTCCTTTTGGTAGAGTACTGCCATGCTATGGGAAATGGCCCTGGAGATTTGGAGGACTATTTCCAGTTTATTCAGAAATATGATGCACTTTGCGGCGGATTTGTCTGGGAGTGGTGCGACCATGCGATTTATAAGGGCAAAGCTGAAAATGGAAAAGGAATTTACTATTATGGCGGCGATCACGGGGAAGAGATCCACGATGGAAACTTCTGTATGGACGGACTGGTATATCCGGACAGAAAGCCACATGTCGGTCTGAAGGAATACAAAAACATATACAGACCTGCAAGAGTACTTCATTATGATCAGCAGACAGGTGAGGCTATACTTCATAATTATCTGAACTATGTGGATTTAAAAGATTACATTTATTTAATATATGAAATGAGCGTTGATGGAGATGCCAAATATGTGACTCATATAAATCTGGATGAGAGTATCCCGGCTCATGGTGAAGGAAAAATCAAACTTCCTGTTTCTGTTCCGGACAAAGGAAAATGTTATCTTAGAGTATTCTATTATCTGAAAAATGGCACACCGCTTATGCAGCCGGATACGTTACTGGGATTTGATGAGATTCTCTTAACGAATGCAGATGGAAGAAACCAGAAAGCAGCAGAGCTCCTTACAGAAACTGAAACAGATGATATCCTTACAGTGGAAGAAAATGATAAATTCTTTACAATCCATGCAGGACAGAAAACCACCTATGTATTTAACCGCCTGACAGGACTGTTTGAAGGACTGAACGTAAATGGCAAAGAAATCCTTGATCGACCAATGGAACTGAACATCTGGAGAGCTCCGACAGACAATGACCGTAAGATCAAACTGGAATGGATGAATGCACATTATGACCAGAACTATGCAAGAGCATATGAGACCTTCTGCAACATTGAAAACGGACAGGTACATATCACAGGAACCATGAGCGTTTCAGCACCTACTGTACAGAGAATCCTGAACGTGAAAGCAGAATGGATCATAACTCCGGACGGTGCAATCCGTGTAAAAATGAACGTGAAAAGGGATATGGAATTCCCGATGCTCCCAAGGTTCGGAATCCGACTGTTTCTTGATAAAGAATTTGACAATGCGGAATACTATGGAATCGGACCAGATGAAAGTTATGTAGATAAAAAGAGATCAGGCCATCATGGAAGACATTGTGCGGAAATTCATGAGATGCATGAAGATTATCTGCGTCCGCAGGAAAACGGAAGCCATACAGACTGCGATTATCTGATCCTTAAAGGAACGGATCTTACTTTTGCAGCAGCAGGAGAAAAGACATTCTCCTTTAATGTATCACCATATACACAGGAAGAACTGACTGCAAAAAAACACAGCTATGAGCTGCAGCCATGCGGAAGTACTGTTGTATGTCTGGATTATGCACAGAATGGAATTGGTTCTAACAGCTGTGGACCGGAATTGTCAGAGCAGTATCGTCTGGATGCAGAAGAATTTGATTTTGAGATTAAAATGATCATTAAATAATGTATGTTCTGAAATAGATAGACATATTGATGTAGAATAAAACTATCCCAAATAAGGTACAAAGTATAAACCATTTGTACTTATTGGGATAGTTTTATTTAAAGTCGACTGTATAAAAATTATTAATTGACAGGCTATGCTATTCTAGCAATTATTTTGTCTTTGGTGCAGAATCAGTAGTAGAGATTGATTTAATATACTGACTCGGTGTGACACCCTCATGGGATTTAAATACACGGCTGAAATAGAAATAATCGGTAAACCCAACCAGTTCAGCAACATCTTTCACCCGGATTTCCGGATTGTTCTGCATGAGATTTTTGGCCATGTTCAGGCGAAGCTCTCCCACATATCTGCTGGGAGTGATATTGTATTCTGCTTTGAACAGGGTGGATATATATTTCTCATTCAGATTGAAAAGATTCTGAAATATCTTATATGTAATCTGTGTGGTAAAGTTCTCGTCCAGCCATTCTTTGACCTGCTTTGCCAGGGTCTGCTGATTCCGCCTGGCAAAATCATCCGCATATCCCAGATACTGGTTTACTTCGTCCAGGATTGTTTTTTCCAGGTCTGAGTATGTCTGGCAGGAGCCAATAATTTCATCAATATTGGATATGAGCTGTCCATGTGACTGAATGGGAAGCTGTTCCAGAGTATTGAAAAAATAGTGAAGATCTGTTATAAGCTGGAATTGTGTGACTTCGTTTTTATTCCAGAAACCTGTCATGGATCGGAGGCAGTCGGAGATCTTCTGTCTTTTGATGTATTCACCAAGGTTAGAACAGATCTGTTTGATCTCAGGGGAAGGTGCAATATTGGTATCAGTTTCAGATTGGATATGGAATATTCTGCTGCAACCGAAACGGATATGGAACAGGGCGTAAAGATATGCTTCCTGACGGATAGAATAAAGCTCTCTGCCATCTGTACAGGTATTGGAGATTACCATATTTAATGGTTCTTCGTTGTTATTGTGGAGCGAATAGATATTTTTGGCAATGCCATCTAAATCCACATCAGAAGAATTAGGAGTAATTACAGCATAAATGCATTCGTTGTAATGTCTTCCAGCCAGTACAATAATTGAGGCCTGGAAAGTAGCCTCCAGTTTCTGAATCTGTTCACGGCTTACTGGCTGCAGGGGACTGTTCAAAATGCTTTCTGTATATATATTATTGCACAGTGATCCTGTAAACAGGATCATAAAGGTACAGTCACAGGAAAGTAATGGATTTTTATCGGAAGTTTCGCGACTGTTAAAAGATATTATTCTTTTCAGATAGTCTTCCTGAAGAATCCTGGTAGTTTTGCTGATCTGTTTCTGGCTGGAGTCTATGATTTTCCTGAGTGGTTCTATGGAAATATCACTGAACGACACCAGGGAAAACCGTTTGGCAGAGATGATGTTCCATTATGCCAGATACCTGATGATCTGTTCTTCCAGACCGGGAAGCCAGTGTGCAAACCTCCAGGGAATCTGGAACAACAGGATGCGTGCCCCCTGGAGCAGTAATTATACCGTTAATATCAACACGGAGATGAATTACTGGATGGCTGAGAGATGCAACCTGGGCGAATGTCAGGAACCACTCTTTGACCTGATCTGCCGGACAGAAGAGGATGGACGGGAGACAGCCAGGGAGGTCTATGGACTTTCCGGATGGGTGAGCCACCACAACCTGGATATCTGGGGACATTCCGGACCTGTAGGATATTTCGGGCAGGATGAGGATCCCTGTTCCTATTCCATGTGGCCTATGAGTTCCGGATGGCTCTGCCGGCATCTCTGGGAACATTACTGCTATACAGAAGACCTGGATTTCCTGAAAGACAGGGCATATCCGGTGATCGAGGGAGCCGTAAAGTTCTATCTTGGGTTCCTGTTCCCGTATGGGGAATACTATGTTACCGGGCCGTCCACTTCCCCGGAGAACCGTTTCTGTGGAGAGGATGGAAAATCCCACAGTGTGGGAATGGCATCCACCATGGATATCAGCATCCTGAAAGAACTGTTTGGGTACTACCTGAAAATATGTGACATCCTGGGCATAGAGGGAGAGACTGTGGATGTAAAACGGGTACTTTCAAAACTGCCACCATTTAAAACTGGAAGCTTTGGACAGATCCGGGAATGGTTCCTGGATTATCCGGAAACAGAGATCCATCATCGTCATGTATCCCATCTATATGGCCTTTATCCAGGAAAGCTGATCACAGAGAACACCCCGGAGCTTCTGGAAGCCTGCCGGGTGGCACTGGAAAGGCGCGGGGACGAGGGAACCGGATGGTGCATGGAATGGAAGGCCTGCCTCTGGGCCAGACTCCGGGGCGGGGAACATGCACTGGGACTTTTGAAAAACCAGCTCCGTTATACCAGGGAAGAAAACATTTCCTGTGTGGGAGGTGGCATTTATCCAAACATGCTGTGTGCACACCCTCCGTTCCAGATTGATGGGAACTTTGGCTTTGTAGCTGCAGTTGCAGAGATGCTTATCCAGAGCAGGAAAGGGCATATCCTGTTGCTTCCGGCACTTCCGGATGAATGGAAGGACGGAAATGTCCGGGGAATGAAGGTACAGGGTGACATCACAGTTGATTTCGAATGGAGAGATTGCAGGATACACAGGGTTTGCCTTTGTTCTTCCCATGAGCAGAAAGTAACGCTGGAATGTAATGGGATTTCAAAAATAATATTTTTAAAACCTGATGAGACAGAGGACATGATTTTTGATTGATCTGTCCTGAGGGGCTGGAAATCATTGATAGTGGTAAGGAATGGGGTATAATAAGTATCTGTCCAGAGAATATGCTCACTACAAAAGTTAGAAATAAAGATGGTATAATGAATAAAATTGAAATAAACAGTGGGTGGGGACTTGCTTGTCTTAGGAGGAGTGCAAGCTCCTTATGATAAACTGCGAAGCAGGTATTCGGTGTAGAGCTGCGAAGCGGAGTGGAGTGAGAATATCCGCTTGATGAGAGGAGAGATTCTTTATGCAGAAAAGATTAATTACAGTGATCATGGTGTGTGCAATGAGTGTTTCGACAGGGACAGTTTCGGTGCTGGCGATGGATGAAGAGCCTGTTTACTGGGAACTTGAATCTGACGGGGCGGAGGTTTCACCGGCGGAAACGGCTGCGCATCATTATGATTTTGTATTAGACCGGACAATTACAAATAAAACAAAGGAATTTGCTGTAGTTTATGATAATAGCGGGGCTGTGATCAATCCGGAATATGAGAACGCCAGTTTATTAATAAAAGTAGATGGGAAGATCCTGTTTCAGAAGAAATGCACGACACCGACAGGGCTTACGGTAGGAAATATGGATGTAAAGATTCCGAAGCAGAAAGCCGGAACGAAGATACAGATTTATCTGCAGAGCCAGAACTGGAAAAGCAATGTGAAGACGATTAAAGTAAAGAATATAAATACACTGCTTTTGTCAAACAGAATCGACAAAATAAAGAAACCTCAATTGACACATACAGGATACCGGGATTATATAAAAGCGAAAAAAGGTCAGAGCCTGGTGGTCAGTAATGGCAAAAAAATTGTAAAAACAATAAAGTTTAAAGAGGATAATCTGGCATATGATGTTACTGATATTCTGATGGAATATCAACGGAAGAGTGAACTGTTTTTATACATAAAGCAGGGAAAAAAATACAGCAAAGGATATGTTTATTTTCCTTTAGCAATCGATATTGCTGAATAACAGATATAAAAAGAAAAACTATACCAATCCTCTCAAATGCGTTATTTACGAAGATTGTTATAGTACATTGTTTATTTTGGGCATGAATATAATTTACAATAATGTCTACAGTATCAGAGCTGTTTTCTTTCGTGAAATATGGAGTACGGATTGAACAGTAACGATACAGCCAAGCGATTTTTTGCGGAAACTATTGATATTTCTTAGGGTATCGTATAGTTAAACCAAAAGGTTTCGTGTAGCGGCACGTAAAAGCTGTACTGTGCCCGGGCAGGGTAATTACTGGGACTATCTGATACTCGGAAGGGTATTACGCCCACACCAGGGAGATACGGTGAGTCCGCGCCGGGGACTTAATGATACCGGCGACATATTAGACGTTTGGAAGGATGTCGTGGCTGACAGCCAGCATAAAACCGTTTTTTAAGATTATGGGCACTGGATAACCAAAAAAGTTGTCCGGTGCTGTTTTTATATTATAGCCTGCAAATAAAAAGTCAATACTAAAATTGAAGAAAGTTAAAAAACTTTACAGGTTAAAAATTAGGCATTAAAATAAGGCCACCACAACCAGTGCTGGTCTGAAAGTAAAAGTTTTGAATTAGCTTGGATCAGGAAGAACAGAAAGATATTCTTTCACTCGTCCATAGTATATTCTGAGAAATTTATTAGCACCTGCAGTCATATAAACATAGTAAGGCTTACCCTGGGTGCGTTTTCTGTCCATGAATTGATATACAGGATCATCCTGAGGCATGGTTTTGATAAGAACATCCATTACTTGAAAAAGAGTCTTTCTTAAATTTGAAGATCCACGTTTGGATGTTGGGACGCTTTTTTGTGCATAGGAACCAGATTCGTTTACCCCAGGATCAACTCCGGCGAATGCAGTAAGGGCTCCTTTATGCGTGAATCTGGTTACATCACCGATCTCAGCCATAAGCTGTGGACCGAGAGATGGACCAATCCCTTTAAACTGCATGACAATTGAGTATTCAGGAAGCTTTGAGGCAGTCTCGTTCATGAGAGTGCGTATTGTTTCGACAGTAACGGAAGTACTGTTGAGCTGATCGATAGCTTGTCTGATGATATGTTTGGTTATTTCATTCTTAGGAAATACTGGAACAAGTTCCTTTGTTTTGGTGTAAATTTCTTCCGCTTTTGATTTATTGAAGGCATATTTTTTGCGCTTGCACCAGTTCTGATAATGTTCAACAAAAGCGTTTAGAGACATTTTACGAATGCAATCTACATGCCAGTATGTAGAGACAAAATCAACCCATTTCTGGGAACCATCACTGCGGGTGGGACTATTGAAATAAGTATTTGCATTTGGATAGGTCTGGTCAATGAGGCCAATAAGATTATTTTTCATAGCCGTTTTTTGTTTCACATAGAAATGGAACT
>ERZ1027074.827-NODE-827-length-11631-cov-4.324724_pt1 | contig 11631 bp, 6 predicted proteins | sample MGYA00519417_ERZ1027074 | MGnify/ENA primary metagenome ERZ1027074 (study PRJEB26926, sample SAMN06164770) | human gut metagenome | biome: ENVO:00009003; feature: ENVO:2100002; material: ENVO:00002003 | host: Homo sapiens | place: USA | collected 2012 ...
TCTGTGATATGGCAGAGGAATCAAAGCTTTTACAGGATGCCGTGCTGGTTTTCGATGGATTTACCGGATTTACACCGATTCAGAATAACGTGCTTTACCGCCTGATGGGAATTGTATCAGATATATATGTGACAGTAACCATTGACCCGGCAGAGGATATTTATTCCTATCATGATATGCAGGAGCTGTTTGCCATGAGTAAGAAGACTGTAACCAGCCTAATGAAAATGGCGGAAGAGAAGCATTTTGAAGTAACAGAGCCGGTGGTATTAAAGAATCCCAAAGCTGACCGGTTCCGGGAGGCACCGGTACTACGGTTCTTAGAGCAGAATCTGTTCCGTACCAGACATCATAGCTACGAAAAGAAGGATGAGAAAGAAATCAAAGAAGGCATAGAGATTTTATCCCTGCCAAATCCAAGAAGAGAACTGCAGTATGCAGCAGAAGAGATTGCAAGGCTGGTGCATACCGGAGCATACCGCTACCGGGATTTTGCCATTATTTCCGGTGCCATAGAAGAGTATGGAAGCTATGTGCCGCAGATTATGGAGGAGTTTGGCATTCCGTTTTTCTTAGATATAACGAAAAATATTTTACTGCATCCATTTTTGGAATTTGTCCGGTCTCTTTTGCAGGTAATCGAGGACAATTTTTCAGAGGAAGCAATGTTCCGTTATCTGCGCTGCGGATTATCACAAATCAGTGAGGATGAGATTGACCTGCTGGAAAATTATGTACTGGCAGCAGGCATCCGTGGAAAGAAAAAATGGGAGGCAAGATTTATTTATACCACCCATGAGGTTACGGAAGAAGATTTAGAAGCATTAAATGAACTCCGGATCCGTGTAATGGAGCCATTTTCGGAATTGACGGCTGTATTTCGTAAAAAAGGTGCTACCGTACGGGAATGCACGACAGCACTCTATCAGTTTATTGTGTCCTTACAGATAGAACAGCAGTTAAAATACCGGGAGAATCAGTATAAAGAGGCGAAGGACTTAGCCAAGGCAAAGGAATATGCGCAGATTTATCGCATCGTAATGGATATTTTGGATAAGATGGCAACGCTTCTGGGTGATGAAGTCATGGACATATCCGAATATGCCAAGGTCTTAGAGGCTGGCTTTGAAGCAGCCAAAGTAGGCGTGATTCCGGGTGGCTATGAGTGCATGATGATTGGTGATATCGAAAGAACCCGTCTTGACGATATAAAAGTATTGTTTATCGTGGGAGTCAATGATGGTATTGTGCCAAAATCCGATAATCGTGGCGGCATCATTTCCCAGCTGGAAAGAGAAGAACTTGCGAAAAATCATATGGAACTGGCTCCTACAGCAAGGGAACGTGTTTTTATCCAGCGTTTTTACCTTTATCTTGCAGTGACAAAGCCATCGAAAAAACTTTATCTTACCTATGCAAGGGTAGGCAGTGATGGAAGTGCCAAGCGCCCGTCCTATTTTATTCATATGATTGAGGGACTGTTCCCGGGGTTAAAAGCAGAGCTGATAACGGGAGAACAGGTTGATGAAACACTGGTAACACCGGAGAGCAGCATGGCATTTCTGTTAGAGGGACTGTATCAGGAAGATGCCGGGTGGAATGATGAGAAGGAAGTACTCTGGCAGGCTTTGCTGCACTGGTATGAAAAGGAACCGGCATATCGGGAGCAGGTAAAAGCTATTCTTGATGCAGCAGAGCTTAAATATCATGCAGAGCCAATCAGCCGGGCTGTGGCAAAGGCTCTTTATGGAAATGAGTTAAAGAACAGTGTTACGCGGTTGGAACAGTATGCAGCCTGTGCCTGTGCCCATTTCCTGACTTATGGACTGCGTTTACAGGAACGGGAACTCTTTGAATTCCGTATGGCGGATATGGGAAATATCTATCATCAGGCATTGGAAAATTATAGCCGGTATCTGAAAGAATCATCCTATAGCTGGTTTGATATTACAGAAGAAGCACAAAAACAGCTTATGGAGCGGGCAATGGAAGAAGCAATTGCTTCCAGTGGAAATGCAGCCATGGCAGATACAGCGGCAAACCGTTATCAGGTAGCAAAGATGAAAAAGATTTTTGCACGGACCATCTGGGCACTGACCAGCCAGATCCGTCAGGGAAAATTTGAACCATCGCAGTTTGAAGTGGGATTTTCCTATACGGATGATTTAAATGCAGTGAATTTTAAACTCAGTGAAGAAGAGCATATGCGGCTCCAGGGAAGAATTGACCGTATTGATACTTATGAAGATAAAGATAAGTTATATGTAAAGATTATTGATTATAAATCCGGTAATACCGGTTTTGAACTACTATCTTTGTATCATGGACTGAAGCTTCAGCTTGTGGTTTATATGAATGCAGCAATGGAATTATTTGCAAAGCAAAATCCGGCAAAAGAGGTAGTGCCGGCAGGTATGTTCTACTATCATATTGATGATCCGATGGTGGAAGGAACCGGTAGTGAATCTGAAGAAGAGATTCGAAGAAAGATATTGGAAAATTTACGTCTGGATGGAGTGGTAAATACAGAGGATGATATTTACCGTGCCATGGATGTGGAACTTTCCGGTAAATCCAATGTCCTTCCGATTTCTGTAAATAAGGACGGAACGGTGCGAAAGAGCGATAAGGCTGTGGATAAGGAAGAATTTAGGCTGATTGCGGATTATGCCAACTATCGGATTGCAGAAGCCGGAAATGCTATTTTAAAGGGGAATACAGAGGTGAATCCGTATCTTTTAAAGAACCGGAGCAGTTGTGATTATTGTCCATATGCTGCGGTCTGTGGATTTGATAAAAAGATTCCGGGATATGAAGTAAGGCGGTTGGAAGAATTATCTTCCGAGGAAATCTATGAACGCATGAAGGAGGTTTTTTAAGAAATGGGAATGACATGGACAAAAGAACAGCAGCAGGTCATTGATTTAAGAAACCGTAATATCTTAGTGTCTGCGGCAGCAGGTTCCGGAAAGACAGCCGTACTGGTAGAGAGAATCAAAGAGCTGGTATTGGATAAGAAGCATCCGGTAGATATTGACCATCTTCTGGTGGTAACCTTCACCAATGCGGCGGCAGCCCAGATGAAAGAGCGTGTAGCAAAAGCCTTGGAAAAGGCATTGCAGGAGAATCCTTCCGATGTGAGATTACAGCAGCAGGCTGCACTGGTGCAGAATGCGCAGATTACTACCATAGACAGTTTCTGCCTTTATGTGCTTCGGAATCATTTTCATGAAATCGGTCTGGAGCCGAATTTCCGTATTGGAGATGAAGGCGAGTTAAAGCTTCTTCGGGAAGATGTAATGACCGGATTGTTTGAACAGTGTTATGAAGAAAAACATCCGGGTTTTTTGCATCTCATTTCCTGTTATGGAACCAGTAGAAGTGATGCACCGGTGCGGGATATGATTTTTAAACTTTATTCCTATGCACAGAGTTATCCATGGCCGAAGCAGTGGCTTCGGGAAGCGTTAAGCTGTTATGAGATAAAAACAGAGCAGGAATTAGAACAGGCGCCTTTTATTGAAATGACGGTAGAATATGGGAAGCAGATGGTAAAGGGCTATTTAGAGCAGGCAGAGCATTATCATGAACTTTGTCAGGATGTCGATGGCCCCTATATGTATGAGGAAGCCTGTGAGCAGGATGTAGAGCTGATGGAGGAATTGCTTTCCTGCAGTACTTATCAGGATTTTTATGAAGAATTAGGAAAATGTAAATTTGCAACATTAGGAAGAGCAAAGGATTATATCGGAAGTCCGGAAAAGCAGGAGCAGGTAAAGACAGAACGTAAGAAGCTTAAGGATGGAATCGGAAAGTTAAAAAGTGACTGCTTTGCCCTTACTTTTCAGGAAATCTTAGAACAGCTCATTCTGGTGCAGCCATCAGCAGAAGCGTTAGCTGAAGTGACGGAGCGTTTTATCGATGCTTTCACAGAAAGAAAGCAGGATAAGAATCTGGTGGATTTCTCAGACCTTGAGCATTTTGCATTAGAGATATTGGTAGAGGAAGAGACCGGGAAACCAACGGAGACTGCAAAGGAATTTCAAAATGCCTATGAAGAAATTATGATTGATGAGTATCAGGACAGCAACTATGTGCAGGAGACGATTCTCCGGGCAATTTCAAGAGAAGTGGTCGGACAGAATAATCTTTTTATGGTAGGAGATGTAAAACAGAGTATTTACCGTTTTCGTCTGGCGAGACCGGAGCTTTTTATGGAAAAGTTTGATACTTATGAGACAACAGATGCACCCTGCCAGCGGATTGATCTGCATAAGAACTTCCGAAGCAGAGATACGGTGCTTACTTTTACCAATGATATTTTCTATCAGATTATGAAACGGAATCTTGGCGGTGTGGATTATACCGATGAGGCGGCATTGTATTGTGGTGCAGATTATCCGGCGGGCGAGAAAGAGGATGCTTTTGACAGTGAGATTCTTCTTACAACTACACAGGAACTGGAAGAGGGAACAAAACAGCAGATTTCAAAACAGGAACTGGAAGCAAAATTAATTGCAGACCGGATTCGGAAGATGGTAGGCAAAGAAGAGGTGGTAGACGAAGAAACCGGAGAATTCCGGAAAGTCCGCTATGGCGATATTGTAATTTTACTGCGTAGTTTAAGTGAATGGGCGGACCTTTTTGCAGAGGTTTTAAATGCCAATGGAATTCCGGCACATACGGTTTCAAGAACCGGATATTTTTCCACATTAGAAATCAGGACGGTATTAAATTATCTTAGGATATTAGATAATCCAAGACAGGATATTCCACTGGCGGCAGTATTAAAATCCCCAATGGCAGGTCTTTCCGATGAGCAGCTTGCAAGACTCCGGTTACTGGCAGAGGACAAGCCGTATCATCAGTGCGTAAAGATGTTTTTGGAAGCGGAAGAAGAGCTGACAGAAAAAGAATCAACAGCGGATGAAGACATGCGGGCAAAATTAAAACGTTTTTCCGAAACATATAAAAAACTTCGTAGACAGACCATGGATATACCAATGCACGAACTGCTGCAGAAGGTATTGAAGGAAACGGGATATGCCAGATATGCATCGGCATTGCCGGCGGGCAGACAGAGACTTGCAAATCTTCATATGCTGTCAGAGAAAGCTATTGCCTATGAGAAAACCAGTTATCGCGGACTTTATCATTTTATAAGATACATTGATGAGCTGCAGAAGTATGATGTGGACTTTGGGGAAGCAGAACTTGTGGGTGAAAATGAAGATGCAGTAAATATAATGAGTATACACAAGAGTAAGGGACTGGAATTTCCGGTCTGCTTTGTCAGTGGAATGGGCAAATCCTTTAATAAGCAGGATAGCCGCAGCAAGATGATTCTGCATCCGAACCTTGGCGTTGGACTTGATATTATTGAGGAAGACCGGCGGATAAAAGTACCTGCATTTTTTAAGAAGGTAATTGCAAGGCAGACAGAATTAGAAAGTCTCGGTGAGGAGCTTCGTGTCTTATATGTGGCATTTACAAGAGCCAAAGAAAAATTGATTATAACGGGCTGCATCAAGGATGAAGAAATGCTGCAGCAGATAAGAGAAATTTATTGCGGAAGTAACCGAAAAGCACTTAATTTTAAGGAACGGGCAGAAGCAAAGACCTTCCTGGAGTGGATCCTTCCGGCGGCAGCCGCCAGTGGCAGCTGGGACAAGGTTTCCTATGTGACACCATGGAGCATGTTAGAGGACGAGGCGGCGCATCAGATAACAGAACATGTGTCATTGAGGCAGCGTGTGCAGCAGGCGGAGGAAGTTTCGGATACTTTGTATGAAAAGATAAAGGAACAATTATCCTATCAGTATCCGCACCCGGATGCCATTCATCTGGTGACAAAATATTCTGTATCGGAATTAAAACACCGGGCAATGAGGGAGCTTGCAGCAAAGGAAGAAGAGGATGTTACACCGAAATTCTTAGAAGAAGTATCTACCCCATATGTCCCGGCATTTATGGAAGGAAAAGCAGAAGTAAATCAGGGAGCACTGCGTGGAACAGCAATGCATCGTCTGATGGAATGCTATGATTTTACGAAAATGCCGGATTGTTCCGATGAATTTGCAGAGAATATAAAAAAGCAGTTGACAGGACTGGTACAAATGGGTAAAGTATCTGAGGATATGCAAAAATTAATCCGTATACCATCCGTGGAATTATTCTTAAAATCGCTTCTTGCACCCCGTATGAAAGCAGCTGCAATGCGGGATGATTTGTTCCGCGAGAAGCCGTTTGTCATGGGAAATCATGAGATGGAAGAAGAGATGGTTTTAATCCAGGGAATCATAGATGTTTTCTGGGTGGAAGAAGATGGAATCGTACTGCTTGATTATAAGACAGACCGGGTAGATAGTGCCACAAGGCTGCGGGATATGTATAAAGAACAGCTGGATTTATATGCAGAAGCGTTAGAACGGATATTCCCGCTTCCGGTGAAGGAGAAGTATCTTTATTCCTTCCGGCTGAATCAGGCAATTGAAGTATAAGGTGTCATAAGCGATGAAGGAGAAAAAGTTTGTATAGGAAAGGCTTTTGTTTGAAGGCATTTGCTTGCCCATTGAAATACCGAAGTTCTAAGGCATATGTTTTCCTTTTTTCTATAAATACAGTCTTTCCAATGTTTGACAGACACATTGCACGGTTCGCTGCCTGCGGATACATGAATAGGCTTGTTAGGGGCACTTAGAATTTCGTCTGCAACCAGGCAACGCTGGTACAGGGATGTACCAGCGAGGCACAGATGAACACGGATGTGAATTTGTGCCGGTTGCCAGACGAAGTTCATATATTAGCCGAAATTCTTAGTGCCCCTTACAGGCGTATGCGGTATCCGCAGACAACGGACAGTGCGACGTGTCAGTCCAAGCAACGGAAAGACAGTTTATCATCAAGGAAAACATACGCCTAAGAACTACTGGTATTTCAATGAAAAAAGCAAATGTTCTCCAAACAAAACCTTTTCCGGTAAACTTTTTCATCCACTCACTTATAATATACTGGAACACAAGGAGAAAAAACGTGAAAATAATTTTAGCATCAGCTTCCCCACGAAGAAAAGAACTTTTAGAGCAGCTTGGACTTACCTTTCTGGTATTTCCGGCACAGGGAGAAGAAAAGCAGGTGGGAGATACGCCTTCTGAGATTGTCATGAATCTGGCGAAGCAGAAAGCGGGAGAGATTTATGAGAAGATGATAGAAGCCAAAGTAGGAGAACAGGACAGTCTGGTAATCGGAGCAGATACCGTCGTGGTAAAGGATGGCAAAGTGCTGGGTAAACCGAAGAACCGGGAGGATGCATTTACAATGTTAAAAGGACTTTCCGGAAGTATCCATGAAGTATATACCGGAGTTTCGCTCTGGATGCGGGAGGATGGAAAGAAAGTACAATACAGTTTTTATGAATGTACGAAAGTTACCATGTATCCGGTTACAGATGAAGAACTGAACCGCTATATAGATACCGGGGAACCAATGGATAAAGCAGGTGCATATGGAATTCAGGGAAAAGCAGCTGCATTTATCAAAAAAATCGAAGGTGATTACAACAATGTAGTAGGTCTGCCGATTGCCCGGATTTATCAGGAATTAAAACAATTAGGTATTGATGTGTATAAATTTTCTTAAAACAGGAGGAAAGAATAAATGGAATACGATGAGGTATGTCTGAATTACTTTTTGGAGCATCAGTCACAGTTATTTGATGAAAATGTGGCAGACAGTTTAGAAGAGGCAGAAGCGTTTTTAGAGGACTGTATGGCGGTTATCTGTGACAGCATCAAAGAAGTAAAACAGTTCTTAGATGAAAGCGGTGCGGATGTATCCGGAATGAGTAATCATGAAATTGAAGAAGCAGAAGAAGTATTTTCACTGCCAGATGGCAGATATCTGGTGGTAGAAGCGTAAACGAAAGGGGTATTAAATATGAGCAATAACTATGATGTAATCATTATCGGTGCAGGTCCGTCCGGAATTTTCTGCGCCTATGAACTAAAGGAAAAAAGACCGGATTTAAAGGTCCTCATGATAGAAAAGGGAAGAAGCATTGAGAAACGCCAGTGTCCGAAGCGTAAGACAAAGGTCTGTGTAGGATGTCAGCCGTGTTCAATTACAACAGGATTTGCCGGAGCAGGTGCATTCTCTGATGGTAAATTATCATTATCACCGGATGTAGGTGGCAATCTGCCGGAAATCTTAGGATATGAAGAAGCATTATCCTTAATTAAAGAATCAGATGATATTTATCTGAAATTCGGTGCAGACACCAATGTCTATGGTGTGGATAAAGAAAAAGAAATCCGCGAGATTCGTAGAAAAGCAATCAATGCCAACTTAAAATTAATCGAGTGTCCGATTCGTCATCTTGGAACAGAAGAAGGATATAAGATTTATGCACGTCTGCAGAAGCATTTGTTAGACCTTGGTGTGGAGATTCTCTTTAACACCATGGTAGCGGATATTCTGGTAGAAGATAATGCCGTAACCGGTGTTGTAACAGAAAAGGGAGATACATATTATGCGAAAGAAATCATTTCCGCAGTAGGACGTGAAGGCGCAGACTGGTTCTCACATATCTGTAAGGAAAAAGAGATTGAAACAAAGGTAGGTACGGTTGATATCGGTGTCCGTGTGGAAGTGCGTGATGAGGTTATGGATTTCTTAAATACAAACCTTTATGAAGCAAAACTGGTTTATCATACACCAACATTTGACGATAAAGTGCGTACTTTCTGTACCAATCCATCCGGGGAAGTAGCAACCGAATATTATGATGACGGACTTGCGGTTGTAAATGGACATGCTTACAAGTCGAAAGATATGAAAACAAATAATACCAACTTTGCATTGCTGGTATCCAAGAACTTTACCAAGCCATTTAAGACTCCGATTGAGTACGGTAAACAGATTGCACAGCTTTCCAATATGCTTTGTGATGGCAAAATTTTAGTACAGACATTTGGTGATTTTAAGCGGGGCAGAAGAACTACAGAGGAACGTCTGGCAAGAAACAATCTGATTCCAACCTTAAAGGATGCAGTGCCGGGAGATTTATCACTGGTATTCCCACATCGTATTATGGTAGATATCGAAGAAATGTTAGAGGCATTGGATAAGGTTACACCTGGTATTGCCAGTGATGAAACATTGCTTTATGGTGTAGAAGTAAAATTCTATTCCAATAAAGTTGTTGTCAGCAAAGATTTTGAAACCAGCATTAAAGGTCTGCGTGCCATCGGTGATGGTGCAAGCGTAACCAGAGGATTACAGCAGGCATCTGCAAACGGAATCAGCGTGGCAAGAAGTATATTAAAGAGTCTTGAAGCATAAAAACATACCAAAGAATTGGTTTTCGAATAAGAAAAGGAAGAAAATTCATGGGACGAAAGAGTAAAATTGCCGCAGTGGTCTTAAGCATTTCCGTATTGCTTGGTGGATGCAGTCTTGGAAAAACTGACATTGTATTTACAACAGGCTTATCTGCTAATGAAGTTTTTAAGATAGAGCATGAAAAGGTATCTTTGGCAGAAGCCAAGGTATATCTTTGTAACTACCAGAATCTATATGGAAATGTCTATGGAATCGATTTGTGGGAACAGCAGTATCAGACCGATGATTTAGAGCAGTATGTGAAGGACGTTACATTATCGGAAATGACCCGGGTAATCTGCATGGACCAGCTGGCAGAGCAGAAGGAAATTACTTTAAGTAAAGAGGAAAAGACCAATCTGAAGCTGGCTGCAAAAGAATATTATGAGTCATTGAATGAAGAGGAAAAAAGTTATATGGATGTCAGTGAGGCAACCATAGAGAAACTCTATGAGAATTATGCACTGGCAAGCAAGGTGTATACATCTTTAACAACCGGTGTCAATGAGGAAGTCAGTGATGATGAAGCAAGGGTCATGGAAGCACAGCAGATTTATGTAAAGGATCAGAGCCGTGCAGGAGAGGTGGCATCCAGACTGGCAAATGGAGAGGATTTCCGGACAGTAGCAGCAGATTATAATGAGGCTGCCCAGATTGACATTACCTTTGGAAGAGATGAGATGCCAAAGGAAGTAGAGGATATTGCATTTAACTTAAATGATGATGAAATATCAGGAAGCATTGCGACAGAGGATGGTTATTATTTTATCAAGTGCATCAATAAATTCAATCAGGAGCTGACGGATGCAAATAAGGTTAAGATTGTTAAAAAACGTGAGAAAGAAGCATTTAATGACGAATATGACGCTTTTGTGGCAGACTTATCTTCAAGCCTCAATGAAAAAGTCTGGGATGAACTGGAACTTAAAACAGACGGAACCATAACCACCAACAGTTTTTTTGAAGTGCTGGATAAGTATTATCAGTTAGAAGAGTAGAACAATAGTAGAAAAAATCTACAGAATCTGCCGCTGGCAACTATAAAAGGGAATCTGATGAAAATCAGATTCCCTTTTGGGTAGTTTTTCTTGAACTTTTATTTTGCCAGCAGCATCATGATATCGTTGCTACGCTGGATGAATTTTGTCATAGCATCTACGGATAATGGCTGGTTGCTTAAAACAGCTAAATCGTAAAGCTGCTGACAGAACATTGGTACATGCTCAGAATCTTTGTGATTTAAGATGTACTGGACCAGAGGATGACTGGTATTTAAGGTCAGTGTCTGGTCTGCCGCAAACATGGAAGTATCCATACCGCCCATGCCATTCATGGCATACATTTTCATCATATCCTGCATACGTCTGCCTTCCTCGGAGAGAGTAATAACAGAAGCAATGTCGGCATTTTTCAGTTTGGCAGCTTTAATCGTAAGCTTATCATTCTTTAAAGTATCTTTGAATACTTTGGACAGAGTTTCTTCTGCCTCTTTGGCATCCTCAGCATTTTCCTCTTTCAGGGAATCGGTAAGGTTTGCATCGATTCGCATGAATTTGAATTTCTCATTACGCTGCTCTAACTGGCTGATGAAGGAGGTATCGATATTGTGATTTAAGATAACTGCATCCATGCCCTGTTCCTTGAACATCTTGATATACTGTCCCTGCTGAACCGGATCGGTAACATAGTAAATCGGTTTTCTTTCATCCTTTTCTTCTGAGTCAGAAGCCGTATCTTCAGCCTTTGTATCTTCGGTATTTCCGTCCGTATTTTCTTCTGCTTTTTCGTCTTCTTTCAGAAGCTCCGGAAGAGTAAGGTACTTATCATCTAAGTTCTTAAAGAGAATGTAATCATTCATCTTGTCACAGAACTTGGTATCTTTTAAGCAGCCGAATTTGATAAATGGGCTGATGTCATCCCAGTATTTTTCGTAGCTTTCTTTTTCGGTCTTGCACATACCGATTAATTTGTCTGCAACTTTTTTGCTGATGTAATCGGAAATCTTCTTTACAAAGCCATCGTTCTGCAGGGCACTACGGGAAACATTAAGCGGAAGGTCAGGACAGTCAATCACGCCCTTTAAGAGCATTAAGAATTCCGGAATCACTTCCTTAATGTTATCTGCGATAAATACCTGGTTATTATATAATTTAATAGTTCCTTCGATGGAATCGTATTCCGTATTAATCTTCGGGAAGTACAGAATCTGTCTCTTATACACATCTCCGAGCCCACGAGACTACGCTGCATCTC